>Ga0209834_10001067_pt1 | contig 15796 bp, 16 predicted proteins | sample Mar14236cmmetaG_FD_184134 | JGI IMG/M metagenome (GOLD analysis project Ga0209834, IMG submission 184134) | Marine hydrothermal vent microbial communities from Guaymas Basin, Gulf of California to study Microbial Dark Matter (Phase II) - Marker... ...
ATATTCTACCTGGCTCATTGTTGGCATGTATTCGGTCCAGAGCTGACCCTGGCTGTCTAAAATATAATGGCGCTTTTCCTCGGGCATCCCAACTATCTTATCTTATCTCCCTTCAATTGCACCGGCGTTGCACCGGAAAAGCGCCCTACGGGCTGACTGAGTGGGCACTTCGTGCCCGACCGAAGACCGGAGTGGCCTGCGGCAAAGACGGAGACAAACCGGTCTCAGTATCCCTGTCGTGAGCGTAGCGAACATCCCGTCTCTTTATCCCCGTCGGTCGCAAAGCGACCAAATAATCAACTGGATTGGCGATTCGATAAAAAAAAGACCCCACATTTGAAAATATCAAGCGGGGTCTTTATAATACTTACGTATATTCCAATTTACTTAAGCATTATAAAACAAAAGAAAAAGTGTACCAAAGCCTATTTCTAATGAGTATTAATTATTCATCCTATAATACATATCAGCAAATCAGTAAATCATGAAATGCATTTCTCTTATTAGCCCGTGATCTTCTGATTTCCTGTTTTTTCCTGCTACATCATCGGCTCCATCATCAAAACGGGGTGGCTTGTCTCTTCCAAATAGAGCAGAATCTCTTCCTCGCTTTCACAGTTTTGCTCAGTAGCGATCATATCCACAAAACCGGGCACCCCCTCTTTATTAGCGAGGGCTTCCAGCATGGGGCGCAGCTCCTCTCGCAGGGCATGATTCATCCACACAATCCGCCGCCAGCCCCCTTCTGCGGAGATGAATTTATGTGTACCCATAAGGCGTTTGCTGTGACCTAAAAACCCGGGCGTGGGGGAACCTGCTCCAACCATTTCAAATAACATTGCCCAATCCATGCCGCTGGGAGTCATCCCCTCGTAGGTGTGATCAATCACCATGACACCATTGGAGAGCGGCAGCATGGCGGTGATGCATTCGAAATCACCGCAGGCCGAGCCGGGATCTTCCATGAGACTGTAAAGACTGTAGGCTGTGATTTCACCACCTGACTCTTGCCGTGCGGCCTGATTGATACTTTCCCATTGTCCTATCTGGGCATCCAACAGACCTTCTTTTACGACTGCTTTGTTCGAACCTACAGGTTGAATGCTGACTGCGGCGCGTGCATCCATCCAGTCAACAGCGCCGCAAACCCCTGGATGTTCAGGGCTGATGATACACAGGTGCCCGGCAGCAATTGTCTGGCAAAGATTGCATGTGTAAAAAGTGTCCACATCTTCATCTCTCAGGTTTCCTAGGCGCTGATCACGCTTCTCATGGATAGATTGGGCTTTCTCCTGAATAGCTTGGATTTGAGACATTTCTGTGAAAATTGAGATTTGAACGCGGCTGAGGATATTGCCAAATTCGTTATGAAGTTGGGCGTGCAACACCTCTCCTAAATGTCGTAAACGCAAACCTTTATCAATGGCTTTTTGGGCAATGCGCAAGGTAACCATTGCGCGTTGTCCACGATGCATGATGCCGTCTGCGTTATTGAATATTGTCTCGATTTGCCGTTCCAAGACCGGCTCGAAGTCAGGCTGCATCTCCCGGCCGCTGATCTCTATCAGCATAGCGTAGCTTTGGTTGCCCTTCACGGTATCTATATCCAGACCAATAATGTTGATGCGTCCATCGGTGATATTTTCCCCGGTAACGACAAGTTCGACGCCTGTGAGACAGGATCCACATGAGTCGTCAGGCACGGTTTGGCCGGAAAAATCAGAGCTGTAAGCTATGGGCAATTCCGGCAAGGGAAACTTGATTTGAAGGCCTCGTTCTTCGATGCCAACTTGGACGATATCGTGGAGGTCAACACCTCCTATCGCCGAACGGTAGTCGGCCGATTTATCCCATTCGTTCACTGATTGGGGCAGTTGATTGTCGCTCAACAGTGGACAGCCCATCATGAGTGCAGCCTGTGCTAATTCCAATCGTTCTGGTGTTGATTCGCCAATCAGAAGAGTAAAGCCGCGTAATCGTTCCCGAGAGTACCTCATAACGTCATCTGGTTCGTTAACGTTCCCAAAAGTCTGTGCCACACGGCCAATACATCCCAGCGCTTTTATCATTGTCAGGGGGATAATGCCAGCATCCCAGCCAAGTGATACACCTGATTCTTTGATGTTGGTTTGCAGCTGCTCTTCAACGACAAAGACCACAATTTGCTGCCGGGTTAATGATTCAAGGATCGGCAGGGCTTTTGTAGTATCACTGCCTAACAGCAGGGCATAGCCGGGGACTGACCCGTCAATGAAAGCAAGTCCTTTTTGGCGTGCTTTGGCGGAGTCAGCTGATTCTGCCGCGGAAAGAATATCGCTAGAATTTAACACAATTACTCCAATTTGATTAATCGTTTAATATTTGCAGCCAGCAGTCTGGGTTCAGGTTGAACATAGGCACTTGTTTCTGGTATTCCCGGTAGGTATCACCGAACTTCCGAATTGCTTCCGGTTCTTCGATAAACTTGATCATCACCACCATAAAGAGCATTTCCATTGGAGCAATGACTAGTAAAAAAGTTGGAGACCCGAGGATTAAAGCCACTGCCCAGGGGAAAAAAAGCAGTCCGAAGTGCATGGGGTGACGCATACAGCCATAGACTCCAGTGGTGACTAACCTGTTGGTTTCCATGCGGGGAAGCTCGCCTTCTCGGCCAAGCTGGGCTAATAAACGTCCTGTATGCCGGCTGGCACGCATGACGAGACGCAGCAGCAATACTCCTATTACCAGGGTCACTGTGTGGTAAACAAGGTGTGCAAATAAGGTAGGGAACCAACGTAAATCCAGCCAGATGCTCAATGTGCCGCCACCGATCAACATGAGTACCCAAATCAACATACGCAGCACAGTTTATTTCCCTCCTGCTTTTTGTGCCGCAAACAGCCGCACGTATCCAAAATAGTGGGGATGGGTACGGAACTTATCAAACCCTTGTTCGCGGAGAATAGCTTCCAGATCACGCTCAACAAAGTCGGTTGCCAGAGGGCATTCCATCTTAAAAATAAATTGAACCAACCGGGGAGAGTGTTCCATATCAAACTCGTTGTAATCCAAAATGATAAGCTCGCCGCCGGGACGCAAGGCGCGTTGGGCATTGGCTATAATTTTCAGACGGTCTTCCTGAATGAAGCCGTGAAGGACAAAAGAGATGAAGACCTTGTCGAATTCGCCCTGGTAAGGCAGCGACTCATCGATACGCCGGTCTTCGATGGAGATGTAAGGATGATTGGCAAAGTGGCGTTGAGCTTGCTCCAGCATTTCCGGGCCTATATCTAGCCCCAGTACGCGCGCGTCACCGGAGAGATATTTGTCCATAAGGCTGATATTACGCCCGGTGCCAGCTCCTAATACCAGAATTTTGTCATCAGGCTTGATACGCATTTCCTTCACCGAACGGCGGATAAAGAAGGGATATGTGCCGCCGGTGATTGTGTTCATGAAAAAATCATAATGACGGGCTTCTGCCCCTGTAACTTCTACTTTAGAAACGGATCTATCATCGTATATGCGTGTCATTTTTGCTCCTCAACTAATAGGGTTTCTTTTAGATATGCATCTACTTTTTCCCAAAAATCGGGATGCTTATGGCAATTGCTATGTCCCTTGCCAGGGACAAGCCACAACCGAGCATGATCGGGATTACCCGCCTCAACAAGAGCCTGCCCGTGAGCAAAGGGGACGGTTTCATCCTCATCGCCGTGAATAAGCAGAAAGGCAGCATTTGCCGTGGTGATGTTATTTACGGGAGCTATTTTATCGAAATCCAGCCCGAAGCGAAACCGCATGTATCCAAGTATCGCTGAGGAAATAAAATCAGGTATGTGTCGCTTTTTGAATTCGTGTTTCATCAAGGTCTCAGGGTGGGAAAGCGCCCCGACGGTGATAACGCTTCGAATACGGTTATCCCAACCAGCTGCGTTGATGGCTGCTCCCCCACCGATAGAAAGTCCCAGGATGCCAATCCTATCTGAGGAAATCAAATTGCTAGTAGAAAGGAAATCCACTACGGTAAGGACATCCTCCGAAAAAGTACCCACGGTAGGGTGTTTTATAGGTGAACTGCTGCCGTGATTGCGGGCATCAAAAGCCAGTAAGTTATAACCCAATGGATGTAATTTTTGTATATATGGCATCATGCGGCTTAAGTTGCGCCCCCATCCGTGCAGCAAGATTAATGTTGGTGCCTCCGGTGAGGCAGTTATCCACCAGCCGTAGAGCTGAGAGTTTTTATTTGAAGGTATCAGAATTTCTTCAAAACCTATATTATGTTCTTCTGGTGTAATAAGGTGGGGCTTTTTTTCATACTGATACATTTTATTAATAAGCTGATCCATGGAGAAAATCAGCAAGAGAAGAAGAAGTGATAACCAAAAGAGTGTCATAGTTTATTCCAATGTATGTTGTTCGACCAAAAGCACAGGCAGGGCACCGAAGGCTGATCCGGCATTTAAATATTGCCCGCCCAATCCGTAGGCGACGTTCTTGTCCTCGGATGGCATAGCTTCGGCTTTAATAAATATGGGGGACAGCGAAGCCAGGATGGCTGCCCCATCCGGTGTGACGAGTTCTCCGGAATCTGTCCCTGGTTGATTGGGGATTTTGTGCTGCTCTAAAATGGCTTGAGCTGCCGGTTCAAGGACATAATCAGTGCCGGTATTCACCGGTGACGTGCATATTACTGAGCCGCAATCCACACTCAGATGCTGTAATCCATAGGCTATGCCAGTTAGCAACGCGACAAGAATTTGAGGTTGATCCAGGATTGCCGACTCGCCCGGGTGGGGATGAGGAATCCCCAGGCGGTGCAATTCAAGGTGATCGCTGCCTTCTAGCCAGCCATCGTTGCCAGTATCTTCTTCGTCGGCCATGCCATCCAGGGTTTGAATAAATGGTTTGATGTCCAAAATGGGTGTGCCATCGAAGAGATCAAGCGGACCAGTGTAGATGCGTTCACCTTCAATGCGCTGCAGCCTGACTCGGGTCAGGCCGATGGGGCTGGGGCGATTTGGGGAGCGAGTGGCAAATGTGCCGTAGCGTTTATCGTCATCTTTCCAAGGCGGGCGAACGGTGATTTCATGATCCAGTGATTGATCTAAATATGACAAAACAAAGATATGGCTGAATGTGTTCAACCCGTAAATAGCCTCCGCATATTGGGACTTAACCTGAATATAAAATCCTCCATCATTCAAGTTTTCAGGCTGGGGTTGGTAAGGGGCTTCGTGTTTGTATGGCGTGTGTGCTGTGCCGATGATGGGCAAGGAGGCGGTTTGATCGTGAGAAAGAGAGGTATTCTGAGTTTTGGCGGCATGCAGGATTGAAAGTGTGCGGAGGGCAAAATCAGCATAGACTTCTTCTACATTTGCGCGGGATAAGGCCTTTTCCAGAACTGCAGGGGTCTCTTTCCAGGGGAGTGTACCCTGTTCTTCCAAGGGAGTAAGGTGCAAGCGGTGAGCAAGAACCTCATTTGGGAGAAATTCGAGATGAGTATGAGCATCCAACATGCCCAGGCCTTCAGCTGCAAATTTAATAGTTTGTACCATATCCTGCTCCGGCACACCCAGACCGATCAGCGCAGCTGCAAACCTGTCAGCCGAGATACCTGTTTTTGTGTCTATCCTCAAAGAATTTTTCATCTAGTTATATGAAATCCGGGTAGCTTTATCAGACATGGTTGGTGATGTCAAAGGTTCCCAAGCCGGATCATCCCAGGTTCCCAAGCGGGTGTGCATATCTAGGTATTTCTGGGGGATGGGATGGGTCCCTACTACAACTTTTACATTGTAGCGAGTTTCAAGAAAGTCTTTGAACGTATCAATATAAGGACAAGGCGGAAAACCAACGACGAGGCCGGTAGCCAGGTGGATGACCTGGGCACCGTTCTTGATCATTTCATCACCGGCGTATTCGATGTTGCCGCCGGGGCATCCATCGCAAGTTGTGTAGCCAACTAGTTCCAAATCCTGGTCAGTGTATATACTGAATGCACCTTCTTTGTTTTTTAGGGACCGAAAACACTTCCCGCCTGCGCAGCGGCGGTAGCGGTCACAGATGATAATACCAATTTTCACCGTCATTTTTTAGTCCTTTTGTAATATTTGCATCAGGTTGCGAAAACACAGTAAGAGCATGTCCTTGAAATTTTAAAGTAATCACTCCCGTGCCTTACTGCCGGAGAAAATAATACTTTCATTCGGATGCCCACCGGTAAATAACAACAATACCAGCGCCGACGAAGAGCGCAGTAAATAAAAAGAGCGCGGTATATGACCAGAACTGTAAAAATAACCCGGCTCCTAATGAAAGAAAAGCTATCGGAAGGAGCAACACTGCGTTGAGTCCGGCATAGGTGGCTCGTTCGGTGGCTGGCGCTACCTCTAAGAGTGCGCTCTGAAAACCAACTTGGCGGCCGGCTAAACTCGCACCTGCCAGGAAAAATACCGGCGTTAAAGCAAACCAGCCAAACGAAGCCAGGATAATGGCTAACAGAGGAGTCAATGTCGAAATAATAGCGCAAAAGAACAGCATCCAGCGGCTGCCAGCCTGATCTACCAAGCGAGCCCAGACCAGATTGAAAAGCAGTCCTCCCAATACTTGGGCTAGTAAAAACCATCCTACGGCTTCTGAAGGGGCATCCAATTGATCCCGGGCAAAGACCACGTAAAATGGGAGGGCCATCAAGCTGAATCCGGTCAGGAGTTGGGCGGTTATCAAAGTTTTCAAACGGCGGCCAGCGGTTGAAAGCTGTTGCCAGTATTGATGCCAGGATTGTAAGCTTTGTTCCGCTGCAGAGCTCAAAGGTTCCCTCATAACCCAAAAGCCCAGCGAAGCGATCCCCAGCCCAACAGCGGCTAATCCGAATAACAAAGCATAGTTATTGGGATAGGTCACATGTGCCATAATGTAGCGGGCAAAAAAGGCCGCCCCAACAGAAAGCGGTCCAGCTAAGGCTCCCATACCACCAAAATAAGCTCCGCGTCTTTCTGCGGGAATGATCTTGCCAATAATATCTGTATAAGGGATGTTTCCCAGTCCACCCCCAGCGTAAAAGATGGCTAACATACCCACTAATATCCAGGCCAGAGTCAGGGGTTGTTGGTCGCCAATGGCGTAGATCAGCCAGGCTAGGATTCCCCAGCTAATCACACGCAGATAAATGGCAGTCATCAAGTAGGGCATTTTCCGCGGACGCGGTTCGATCCAACGGGCAACGAAAATTTGTGGCAGGGCCCCCGCTATTATAAGTACAGTGGAAAGCCCACCTACCCAGATGGTTGAACCGGTCAAGTCAGCAATAAAAGCTGAGATTACTGTAGTGGGTTGGGTCAGGGAAACACCCAGGGCTAAAAATGCTCCATGCCATAAACCACCTAAGAAGTTGCGGCGATTAGTAGATAATTCTGATTTAATATGATAGGAGCTTGTTTTTTCTTCTGCTGGCATTATGTTCCTGTTGTTATCAATTGAAATGAATAATTGTTCCAGCAGGGCAGGCCTTTACCTGACTGCCGAAGACGCTCTTCAGTTTTTGAAAAGCGCGTTCGCCGGTACAATGATTGAGATAAAATTTAATGTGCTTGCAGCGATCTTGGAATACGTCAATCACATGTTCTAAATACATGTCATCGGCGTTCACCAAGTGCGTTCCGCCTAAAACGGCGATGATAGGACGTTTGAACATCTTCTGAACATGAAACAGAGTATTCAATAAACCGGCGTGGCAGCAGCCACAAATCACAACAAGTCCCTTCTGCGTTTTTAGTACCAATGAGAGATCATCCCGATAAGGATCAGGTTGCCAAGTCTCATCAATGACTATAAAGTGGTGAGTGCTGCGTCCCTCGGGTTCAAGACGCTCAAGAATTTCCCCCGTCGTCCAAAGATCGGGAAGTATTTCAGCGGGGGTATGGCTGAGACTAAGTTTGGCACGGCTAGCTAAGTCTGCTTGTGTAAGTGATAACCCAATAGATTGGTATTTACCTTCACGCAGGGAGTAACGAGGTCGGAATATATCTGTATGTGCATAGATAGTTAGGTCTGTATTCCCAGAGAGCACAGCTTCCAATCCGCCTGTGTGATCATAATGGGCATGACTAAAAACCACTGCCTTCACCTTTTGGCCCTTCAGGCCTAACATTGCCATATTATGGGACAGCACAGCTTCGGTTTGCCCCGCATCAAAGAGCATACCGCTTGATCCGATTTCGATCCAAAAAGCCAGACCGTGTTCACTCCGCAGGCCAGAATCTTTCTTTGCGGTGTTATTTACAATACAGGTTATTTTAGCCATTATCTTTTTGATAGCGCTGTTTTTACACGCTCCGGGGTGTACGGCAATTCGCGCATCCACACGCCGGTCGCGTCATGAACTGCGCTGGCGATGGCGGGGGCTACTCCATCGATAGAAATTTCAGAGACCGATTTTGCCCCATATGGACCGCTTGGTTCATCAGTTTGGACAAATATTACATCCATTGCCGGCATCTCAGAGGCTCTCGGAATATGGTAATCTCTTAGATTTGAATTCAGGGGTTGCCCGTTCTGGTCAAACAACATTTCTTCTGTTAATGCAAATCCCAATGCTTGCGCCATTCCTCCTTCTACCTGGCCTGCTGCGGTAGCGGGATTAATAACGCGGCCGCAATCCACGACCATTAATAATCTTTCCACGTCAATTATTCCCGTTTTTGTATCTACAACAATTTCTGCGAACTGTGCTGCAGTTGGAGGCGGACTGAGGGGACTGGTGTGTGAGGCAGTAGCCATTATCTGGTGTTGATTTAGCTGGTGCAGACTGCTCAGAGCGACCTCAGCGAAAGAGAGTGACCGACCATCGGGGGCATGAACATGCTGATTCTCTACAAATAAACCCTTTAGATCAGGAATATCAAACATGTTTTTTGCATGTTCTATAATCTGCTGCTTAACTTTTTCGGCGGCTTTACGAACTGCTTCTCCGCTGATATATGTAGTGCTGCTGGCATAGGCTCCCTTGTCAAAAGGTGTGAAATCAGTATCTGATGAATACACGATCAAGTCATTTAGTGGAATGCTTAATACTTCTGCGGCAATTTGTGCCAGGATCGTGTCTGAACCTGTTCCGAGGTCTGTTGCTCCCATTAGTAAGTTGAAAGAGCCATCATCATTCATCTTGAGTGTGGCGGATGCCATATCCAGATCAGCAATCCCGCTGCCATGCATGACAACCGCCATGCCAATCCCCTTGCGGTGCCGGTTGGTTTGATTTACATATTCTTTCCGTTTTTTATAATAATCTGTGCTTTCCAGGCCGATATCTACACATTGGTCCAGCCCGCTTGTATAAAGGATCTGTTCCTTGCCTTCCCTGCCCTCTCCAAGCGCTTTGGAGAGGTGCATTGTTTCCCCAACCTTAAGCCAGTTTTCGCGTTTGAAATTGACCACATCCAACCCTAGCTTCTCAGCGATTTCTTCCATTAATACTTCGATGCCAAATTGGCACTGCATGGCACCGTAGCCCCGGAAAGCACCCGCGGGCGGCGTGTTTGTGTAAGCAACATCACTGATAAATCTGGCGTTGGGTGGATTGTAAAGGGTGAGCCCTTTAAACCCGCCTACCATATTTACCGTTAATGCATGGGCTCCATAAGCACCGGTATCCCCGACCAGATACAGGCTTGCAGCGCTGATTTTATTATCTTTTACACCAACTTTATAATTAATAATATTCGCGTGGCGGCTCCGGGAACTGGTAAATTCCTGGGTTCGGGAATATTCCATCCGCACTGGTTTATTTGTTTTAAGAGTGAGATGGGCACAGAGATCCTCTAATAACAATTCCTGCTTGTTTCCAAATCCACCCCCGATCCTGGGTTTAATCACTCGGATCTTCTTTACAGGTAAGCCAATCAGGGGGGAGAGCATCCGGCGTATATGGAAAGGAACCTGGGTGCTGGTTCTCAGAACAAGCCGATCATCCTCATCCAGATAAGAAATACAGACATGTGGTTCCAAATGGACTTGCTGCTGCTTAGGAGTTCGGTAAGTTCCCTCAAATATCTGGTCGGCTTCGGTAAATGAATTTTTTATATCTCCTACCTCAGCTTCTATACGGCAAACAATATTTTGCTGAGCATTGTAAATCCCTTCTGTATCTGGTTCATCGTGGATAATTGGTGCACCATCCTCCATGGCCAATTCCGGGTCGACCACAACAGGCAGTTTTTCATAGTCAACCTTAATGAGATCCAGAGCTTGCTGTGTTATTTCAGGAGTTTCGGCAGCAACGATTGCTACCCGGTCACCCACATGACGAACTTTATTGTCCAAACTGACCTGATCATAGGGTAAGGGCTGAGGATAACTTTGTCCACCTGAAGCATATTTTATACGAGGGATATCTTTGTGGGTCAGGACAGCGTGTACCCCTGGCAAAGCCTGTGCCTCACTAGTGTCAATGTTGCGAATTCGAGCATGGGCATGTGGGCTGGTTAACAAGCCGCCATATAACATACCGTCTAAATGATAATCGTCAGTGAAAACTGGCCGTCCCAATGCTAGTTTTTTTGCATCCACTTTAATTTCGGGTTTTCCAATAATCTGGGTTTTTTCCATCGAATCTGGTGTAAAAACAATTGGAGGTAATGGTTTCCTACCTCCATCATGCCGATAGAAAACTTCCGGAAGTTTGATAATCTCATCTTTTTTAGGCAATCTTAATTCAAAGGGGACAAATGATTCGACCTTCTCATCTCGTAAAACTGCCGCGGACCTGTGAACAGCGTCCACTACGCGCACATACCCTGTACAGCGGCAGAGTACATGGTTCATGGCTTTACGTATCTCATCATCGCTAGGGTTTGAATTCTCATCTAGGAGTGCTTTTGCTGAGAGGATCTGCGCCGGCGTACAAAAACCACATTGAATGGCACTTGAATCAATAAAGGCTTGTTGAATTGGGTGCATATCCGAGTTCTCGTTAAGGCCCTCAAGAGTAGTGATCTCTGTCCCGTTGGCATCTACAGCTTTGGTTTTACAACTTAGAATTGGTTTTCCACTTTGCAGTACCGTGCAAACTCCGCATGTTCCATCATCACAGCCAGATTTGACGCTGAAAAAAGAATTGCGCCGTAGAACAGTTAATAAACTTTCTTCAACTCCCACCATCAATTTTCTGGGAGTATTATTTATGGTTAGATTGATTTCCACTTTTACTGCTTCCATTTTTTATAACCTCTCTTCATGATCGAAACATCAACTGCATGTTTTTTTATTGTCAAGTCTATCCAACCAAGAATTCAACTCTGTCCGACAATTTGAACAGATGGATAAGTGATTTTTAATGACTGGCAACGCGGATATTCGATTTCGGTCATCTTGCCAAACCTGTTTTTTGTAAGTCCCTGGCTGTTTTCTAATCCAGGTGGGAATATTGAAGCGGCCCACCTAGTTTCTCTAATGCTGATGATAAGGATTTATTGGCCAGATCAATAGTGTCTGCAGCGGCGTTGATTTCTGCAGATACCAGCTCGGTCAGGACTGCCCAGTCTCGAAATTCTTGCGCGTGCTCGTTATTATGAGCAATCCAATGGGGAATTAATATCCTGAGTTTATCCTGCTCATCCATTTTGCTCTTCCCCCCTTGTTTTTTCCAGGAAAAGTTTGTTTTTTAATAGGTCAAGTTTCTGAATAGTTGCTTCAATCTCGAGGGGTTGTTCAAACATGGCTGCCAGTCGTACACCTTCTGGAATTGCCTCCACCAGCATTACGTTCTCCATGATCTTTTCGTCATTTAGGTAGACAGTGATTTGACACATTTTTTAACTCCTAAAATTACAGTTCCGACACCTGAGGGATGACTTTTTTTCGGCTGTGATCGGCTACTTCTTTTACACCCATCAATACATCAGCGGAAAATGGCACCTCGATTTCATCAGAAACACAATTTTCTCCTCCAATTCGTTCTATTTGCATGTAAAGCCGGAACGGTGATTTCGTGCTGCGGGTCATTATCAAGTTATTGGCAGCGGCTTCCAGCTCTTTAATCTCCTCAGATTTCGCTGTTGTGCTTGCAGAGAAGAGATAAGTCCATTTGTTGCCTCCCCGGGCAGCTTCCTTCATTTTTTCCAGGATCCCCTTTTTGTAAGTAGGGGAAAAGAGGAGCAGGTTTAACGCTGAAGCAAATAACAATATACCTGGACCTTCCTCAGGCACCATCTGACAAGCTTGCTCAATGGCGGCATCCCAAACATCAGGTTTAACAACATTGGCTTTGAATTTGTTCCCATCTGCAAGGCCCAAACCTTCTATCGAGGGATCTAATTCGATAAAAGCGATACGATCCTGGTACAAATCTAAATCCAATTGGCTGATCTTCTGTAAACCTTCCACTATAAAACTATGATCGGGGTACTGCAAAGGCATAAAAACCACACTGCCGCCCTGGCGCAACCACGATGCAGTAACCACATTGCCAATCAGCGGTTTTCCCGAACCTCCCGGACCGCTTAACAGGGTTAAACTGGGAATTGGAAGCCCCTTTGGCAGCAGCTGGTCAAACCAATCTTGTTGTGTGAATAAATGATCCATATCTTACCCTCTCTAATAAAGTTTTTCTTTCGCCATAAAATTCTGGCGTTTTTTATCATCCATCAGCGTTAATGTTACAGTTGATAATTCCCCCACCGGCGGCTGTACCCATTCCTCGGCAGGCGGCCTGGTCGGTATCGCCAAACAGGATATAGCAGGCATCAGGCGGACCAAAAAATCGGCAACCTCCTTGATGTGGTCCTCACTATCATTGACACCCTTCACAAGCATCGTCTCTGTTGTCGTTAATATGCCTGTGAAAACGCTTACCTTGAACGCTACTGAATAGATGATTCCATCCAGGAAAGAGTGAACACCGATCCCTAACATGGGAATTAATCCCAAGGAGTAAGAGGCACAATCGTATTCGTGACAAATGTATGTAGTCAGGAAGCGGTTGGTTAGACAGAGTGCGAAAAAACCTACCAATAGAAATACAGGTGCTTCTTTATTCATAGCGAAAGTTTTGGGAATGACGTGGAGGAACGATACAAAAATCATCACCCCTGCAGCAAAGCTCATGAAATAGACCACGTTCTTACTGCCCCACTCCTCATACTTATTGGTGACCAATATACCTATCATGGTCACCAGACAAGCCACCAAGCTGGCTGAAATAACAACAATTCCAGAGTGTGTAAACATATGATTGCTCTCCAATACTACCGTTCCACGCTGGCTATATCTCTCGGATATCAATGAGCTTTTCGACGAAAGGCTGTGTGGCATTGGTTATTTCATTCACGCTGACTCCTTCGATTTTCATGGTAACCTCTCGATTTTCGCTGTTCTCACCCATAAAAGTGCCCAGAGAGATGATACTTCCACCGATATCAAATATCGACTTTGTTAATTTTGCGAGCTCTCCTCTGGTATTAGGTACTAAAACAGCCAGCCGAATACCCTGTTCACGAGCACCAAGCATTTCCAGGAAAATCTTGAACAAATCAGTTTCGGTGATAATGCCAACCACCTTGCCTCTGTTGAGGACAGGCAACCCTCCAACCTTGTTGTCAGCCATTATGCGGGCAGCCTCTTCAAGAGGTGTATCTCCTTCGATCGTGCTAACATCTGGAGTCATCACTTTTTTTATAGTGATTTTGCTTACCAGATAGTTCACTTCCCAAACATTCAGGCTGGTGGCGGCAGATGGAGCAGCATGGAGCAGATCTGTTTTTGAAACAATACCAACCAGATGACCTCGTTTGTCGATTACTGGAAAGCGACGGATATGTTCCTTCTGCATTAAGTCAAGGGCATCCATGATGGGCATATCTGGATGTACAGTGATCACCGGGTAAGACATTCGTTCTTTGACTAACATTTCTTTCCCTCCTTAGTTTTTGTTCTTATGTATTTATTATTTGATAAGAGCAGCGATGCACCCACTACGCGTTTTTGCAAATTACTGTTAGCTCAGCGAGATCCACTTCCTCGTTGTGGATGATCAGGATGTCTTAGATCGCCTTGCGTGCTTCACAGCCCAAACCTTAATCTCAGGTAAAGTCTTCCTCTCTGTGTACACAAGAGAATTTTATAAACTATCGTCTGTATATTCCTCCAGAACATCAATGACTTTTTGGATTTCTTCCTTTGCGTTGTTGCTTTGGATCCGCATGCCCTTAAGCCAGGCTGTTGTTATCGATGGTTGTGTGGATATAGACGCAACGGGTTCGATGCCTTTTTTTGCCAATTTCACACGTAAATACTCTTCTGTCTCTGTATCCGGAATTTTATTCAAAATAAAAAAGACCTCTTTGATAGAAGCCTCAATGAACAGCTTATTAGCCAGGGCTACCAGTTCAGGGTTTTCCAAATGGACTGTTGCCGGTAAAACATCCGCTTTAATTTTGTCAATCATAAGGCGCATATCACCAGCAATTTCAACTGAAGCTGTCGTGGGATCTACCACCACGATGGCGTAATCCAGTTTGGTCAGCACACCGCGGGCCGTATCCTCAAAACCCGCTTTGAAATCAATCAGGGTGACCGATTCGCTGTCTTCCTTATGAACGATAAGGTCTCTGGATATTTTCGCAATCGGCCCATCACAACCTGCACCGGGGCCTCGGTCGCCAATTTTCCCGGCTGAGAGGAGGGTGATCCCCGCGTCATTTTGGACGTAATATTGCCAAGGAAGTTCCCCCAAGTTGATCTCAGCATTTATCAGAGGAGTAGGATCGTCCACAGGGCAGGTCACTTTGCCACCGCTAAAAACCATTCCACCATACAGATCCAGCAGCGACTTGGGTGGTGAATCCATTCCCAAGGCCTGTGGTAATCCATAATTCGTTGAATCTGCATCAATGACACAGACATCATACCCCTGCTTCTGGAGTGCTTGCGACAAGATCGCGACGAGGGTGCTTTTTCCCGCACCCCCCTTACCAAAAACGCCAATGCGGGTGCCTGTTAACTTTTTCTTCCCTTCCATGGATTAACTCCCAAATGATAATAACCATGAGAATAATTCACACTTTCCCATCCTGACATAGAGCCAGTAAGTTCCTGATAATGATCACTAGTAAAGTATTTAATTATGTACATCTTCCTTGCATTCTGAAACCATGTTATGTTCATTCTGCACGAACAAGCAAGAGGGGGCGATCCACACGATGAAGCACTCCAGCTGCTACGCTGCCATAAAAGACGTGAGATAAACCCGTCCGTCCATGACTGGCCAAAGCAATAAGGTCCGTATTTTCGCGTTCAGCAACTTCAATAATGATTTGAACCACAGAGCCTATTTCAATCAAGGATCGAGCCGAAATACCCTTCTCCTTGAATTTGCCTTCCAAACCCGATAAATATGACTTGGCCCCTTTCACCTGTTCATCAATTACTTTCTGTTGAAGTTCAATCTCAAGAATACCGCTGTAGATGTTTGTATAAATAACTTCCGGCTTGACAACTTCCAAAAAGATAACCTCCGCTTTGAAATGCAGAGCTAATTCTTCCACGTGTGTCAATATTGTCTCTGCTCTTTTTGAACCATCCAGGGGAACTAAGATTTCTTTATACATGAATCCTCCTTTTCATAACCTCCGGCATAAGTCGGGAACCCTCTCAATTAGTCTATCTAAATTAAATGAAATCAACTTGAGTTTTCTTTTCTCTCAACTCCTTCCAGGGAGGTTGTTCCACCATGACCGACTGCGTTCTCTCTGAATCGTAAAGGACCTGAATCCTCATTTCTCAGCGTGGTTGTGAGGTTGGTACACCTCACGTA
>Ga0209834_10001069_pt1 | contig 15780 bp, 1 predicted proteins | sample Mar14236cmmetaG_FD_184134 | JGI IMG/M metagenome (GOLD analysis project Ga0209834, IMG submission 184134) | Marine hydrothermal vent microbial communities from Guaymas Basin, Gulf of California to study Microbial Dark Matter (Phase II) - Marker... ...
ACAGCTTTCCTAGAACTGGTATAAATCTCAAATCTCTTTTTCTTAATTAGATTAGCTCCTTTAACTGTAAAGTTTATGCTATCTATTAACTTTGTTGAATCATACAACTCAATTATGTGGCGGCCGGGCTCCTGCGGCCTGAAAATAAGTGTGTGTGAAGGTATTCCTAAAAACCTATACACATTATTAGGACTGAGTATTGCAACAGAATATTCTGGCTGTATTGACCCTTTTATCTGGATTGTCAGGATTTCATTAGCATCATACACTGGCTTATCAATAATAAGATAAGTGCTTTCTAAAGCTATTACAACGGGTAATAATATTATTAATATCAAATATTTAGTGGGTTTCATAATAATTCTTTAAGATCATTTAATATATTAATTGACTCGTCAATCTTCTGGTTAAGCTCTATTTTGAATAAAGGCGCATCTGGTGAAACATTCAAAGACTGGTTATAGAGCTCCATGAACACATTAGCCAAAAACGGGTTAAAGACTTTTGATTTAATATTGGTTTTTAAAACACCTCTTGTAAAGATTCCTTCTATCTCAAACATTTTGCTGAAAAATTCGTTTAAACCACCTTTATAATGTTCAGCTATCTCTGCTTTCTTATCTGAAATAAAAAGTTCTTTCTTGACACTGTTCAGTTTATTAATAGTATCAATAATAATCCTGCTTGAGCCTTCTGGCAGGTTTTTCGGCAAAAAATTAAACACTTTTACTAAGAAAGTATTTCTCCCGCCAGATGAAATTGCCCTAACAATAATTATTAAAAGAATAATTCCAAATAAAGATGAGGCTATATACAAGTAATTAATAGGATAAAAGAAAAATGCTATAAAAGCGCATTGCTCGCAAGAACCTCCACAATCTGTAAACAACTCGTCTTGGTTTTTTATGCCGTCATCACATGTTTCACAGGCATAACAAGGACCGCCGCAGTCTATTCCTGTCTCATTTTGGTTAAGAATGCCATCGTTGCAAGTTGGACACGGCTCGCATGGACCGCCGCAGTCTATTCCTGTCTCATTTTGGTTCTTCCTGAAATCATTACAGCTAGGTTCCATACAAACATTATTATTACAGACAAAACTTTGACAGTCGTTATGACCTTCACACATTTTTCCAGGACTGCATGGATTGCAGACACCGCCGCAATCTATATCTGTCTCATCCTGGTTAAGAATGCCATCGTTGCAAGTTGGACACGGCTTGCATGGACCGCCGCAATCTACTTGCTCTTCATTTTGATTTAATATACCATCATTACATGTTGGACACGGCTCGCATGGACCGCCGCAGTCTACTTGCTCTTCACCTTGGTTCTTTAGATTGTCAAAACATGTTGCGTTATAATCACAGGGTTGGCTTTCTAATATTGATTTGTTTTGACCGTCACAATTATTAGAATCTTTACATTCCCTAACCTTAACATTGGTTGGTAGACAGTCTGACCATTCCCCACATATAATTTTAACTTCGCATTTCTCACTTGTAATTTGTTGTATAAAAACGTCAGCGATATCTTCCTGGACAGCCAACCGTATGGAAAAAACTGGGCTTAGATAAGATAATCCTTCTGTATCTATTGCTCTTATCCTCAAATATTGGCTTATATAGATATTAGCTTTCGGATATATGGAAAACTCACCCCATTCACCAATATTAACATCAAATATCTGGGATTCATTTTTCAGTACATCAACTTTATTCTTCTCAACAAAAAACGCCTCAAAATTTAATAAATCCCCGTCAGGATCAAAAATATAACTATGCAGATTAAAAAGTTCGCCTTTTGTCTTGTTTGTTATTACCATGCTTGGCAGACTGTATTTTTGGTAAGGGCCTCTGTTCTTGTTTTTTACTTTGACACGCCATTCCACTGAGCTGTTTAGGTTACGAACATCTTTAACTATTGCTTTAATGTAATGTACGCCTGCATCACTATAATTTGTTAAAAAAAAGAAATCCGGGCCTGACCTAACAAAGTTATTATTAACATACCATTCATATGACAAAGTGTCATCAGCTAAATTTGTGGTTGCGTTTATAAAAAATTTAACATAAGATGTTTCTTCTATTTCAACAGCCTTATTCATTGGAAAATAATCTAAAATAGTTGGTTTATCATATACTATCATTGTTAGTTTTTTCATGTCAAAACACGCCTCTGGCGTGGTTGCAATTACAAAAATACTATGAAAGCCAACATCTTCTTTAGCTGGGGTTAATTGTATAAAGCCAGATGTTTTGTCAATGTCAAAACCCTTTATTGAAATATTAATAGGGACCCATGAGAAAGTAACCCCTGTAATGTTGTTACTTAATCTGACGTTATAATGGAAAGGCTCGTCTTCATTCAAAATGAAAAATGAAGGCAGTACTAATTTAGGGGTATTATTATAATTACATTGTTGTGCTTGTGCAATATTTAAGGTTAACATTATCATTACCATTAACATTAGTGTCCTCTTTTTTTTCATTTTTGGATTCATCATTACGGCAGTTCTGTGTATAATGCGACTGTAACTTGGTTAGGCCCTTTATACAATCTTAAGTTTGAAGGTATCTTTAGTTCGTAATCATAAACACCGTATTTGCCTTGCTGATTGGCATTAACAGTTGTCAAAAACACAATATCCTGGCTACCATTATATTGTGTGCCGCCGTCTGTTGTGTCCCATAAAATACCTGTCTGGAAATTGCTTGTATTTGTACTGTTTACTATAGGCACATCATTAATTGTATTTAGATAAACAATATAGGTTTTGGTTAATTTAGGATTATTATTAAAAGTCCATGTCTCATTAATTGAATCAGTGTTATTCTCCATTGAAAGTGCTAAATCTATATCATGAAAATCATTTGCTATATAGTTGTTAGTTATATTAAGAGATATTGCCTGTAAACTGCCCCAGTCAACATTGCTGTCTAAATCAACAGCATAAATCTTTGACCCGTTGTAATCTGATATGTTCCACTCATAGATTGTCCTGTTTTGTATATCCTGGATATTTAACAGCCCTGTCAAATTACCATATATTATAGTGTAGCTGCCCACTTCAATTGTGTTAAATGCATAGTTATTAGTTTCATTAGACTCAATAATATTGCCTCCTGTTGCTATCGGAGGATCTATTACAACATAAATGTCAAACTGGCCCACTCCAGAAACTTGCCATGACACATTAACTGTTGTGTTTTCGCCGGCTGTAAGATTTCTAGTTATATTACCATTAATCTGGTTTCCTAATGAATAATTGCCAACAAAGAATTGTATGATGACATCTTGGGCGTCTGTCTCGCCAACATTATAGATGGTGGCGTTTATTGTTATGTTTTTACCTTCTTTAGGCTGTGTTGTGTTAAACTTAATGTCTGTAGAAGTTAAGGTTAAATCTGGCAAAGGTATAGTAAAGTTCCATGTTGCACTTGTATTAACATTATTAGCAATATCCAAACAAGTAACGTTCCAATAATGCAAGCCAGCCGTCATTAATAATATAGTTGAATTAGATATTCCTGAACTAACGTTGAAGTTTTGCTTAATTATATTGTCAACTGTTAAATTACATAAAAAGTTGCTGGCCATGTTATCAGATGCTGTAAAGTTAAATAAGACACTAGTGTTAGTGGTTGTGTTACCATTCTCTGGCCTGTGCAATATTATTGTTGGTTCAGTTGTATCAACATATATCTTTATAGAAGTTGAATTTTGTCTGTTGGTAGCATTATCTAAAGCTTCTAATTTTAAGTAATAACCGCCATCGCTTAGCACATTTAAATTATCAGAGCTGGGCGTGTTATTATTAACTTCTCCCTGGACATTTAAACTATTATTAACAAAAAATGTGTAATTAATAACAGAGTCCATGTTATCTGTGATGTTAAAATTAATTAAGGGCGTGTTATAATTAAACCATGTGTTGTTTAAAGTTTCAATATACGGCTGGGGAGCATATAAATCAACGTATAAGGTCCTGTTTTGAGAAAGGGCATAATTATTATAAGAAGTGTTATCATAACATTCAACTGCCCATTCATATATACCATCTAAATTACTTATAGTAAAGTTATTTATTGCATTATTAATTATATCTGGCGGTGTCTTTGTATCATTAATAACGCCGTTAATTATGATGGAACAGTTTTCCAGGCCTGTTTCATCACTTGCATTAAAGTAGAAAGTATTGTTTTCATTATTTGTCCAGTTATTATCATCCGGCTCAATTATTTGGATAATAGGCACATTAAAAATATTGAATGAGCTAGTCTCACTTGTATTCAACATATTAATTGGAGTAACAGAATTGCCGTCCCAACAGCTTACGTTCCAGTAATGCGCGCCTTCTGTCAGATTAAATACAGTAGTTCCATTTACTGTATTATTGGTTACAGCAAGGTCTGGCTCTACTATATTGTTGTCTAAAGTAATATTACAAACTAATAAACTATCGAGGTTATCAAATACAGTAAAGTTAAGATCTGTATAATCGGTAAATAGATTAGTGGCATCTGGTGGGTATAATAATTCAATAGTAGGTTCAACTGTGTCAACATATATTGTTAAGGGAGTTGAGTTCACGTAATTGCCTGCTTCATCATACGCTTCAACAAAGATAGTATGGGTACCATTTGGTAAAGCTGATAAATTCACTAATTCTGGTATATTGTCAGATGCAACCCCTGTTTTGTCTGGATTTCCATTTACATAAACAGTATAATTAAGCAGATTGTCCATATTATCATCTATTGTAAAATTAATTTCAGGTGTTGCATCATTGAACCATGTTTGGTTTTGCGTATTGAAATTCACAGAAGGCGGAGTAACGTCTATGAACACTGTTATTCCAAGTGAATCTTTTATTCTGCCTAATTCATCTGTAACTCTGATTACAACTTGCCTTGTTCCTTCTACAAAAGTAATATTAACTAATTTTGATATGCCGTCTGTCACATTACCTGTCTGGCCAGAAGGTGCGCCGTCTATCCTGACAGAATAATTAACTAATTGGTCGGTATAATCTCTTCCTGTAATATTGAATTCAACTGTTAAATTATTCCACCATGTGTTATTAAAAGGATAAGTTATATTGGCCCATAACACTGATATGTTCATAGTGGCATTATTATTGGTTTCATCTAATTCAGGAATAACATTAGTATAATCTGCTATTGCCCACACATTATGATATCCTGGCGGGATTAGCCATGTTGTGCTGAATTGTATTGTTTGGTTAAGACCAACATTATTTGTGTCATTACCTATCCAGATGCCGCCTGTATTAGGATTGCCATCATAAAAACTCACAACTAGATTATTAGCAGGCTGACCGCCTATGTTTGTCACATTCACATATATTGTAATATTCTCATTTAAGTCTGGATTATAATTGCTTAAACCAATCCTTGAATTGTTTGTTTCTAAATCTGGCTGGTTTATTATAAAGCGCCTGGTTTCGCTAATATTTAGATTGCCTAAATCATCCATACATGTAACGTTCCAATAATGATCTCCATCACTTAAATTATCTATTCTTATAATATGATCATTGCCACTTAATTCCTGTGTATAATTTAACCTGTCACCGAACGGATCAGTAACTGTTATATTACAATTTATTAAGACATTGTCCGTTTCATAGGCTGTGTAATTAAAAGTTACATTGTTCAAATTAAAGGTTTCATTAGGGGTTGGATCATTCAATACAATGGCTGGCCCTGATAAATCTATTCTAAAATATTTTTCATTTGGAGAGAAGGGATTTAAATCAGGTGCCTGGTCTATACATTGCACTGTCCAATTGTGTAAGCCCTCAGAAATATTATTTACAGGGATAGACTGCTGAACTCCGCTGCCTGGATCATTTATTGAATCATTTAATTCATTATCCAATATTAAAGTACAGTTTTGCAGCCCAAAATCATCATACGGTGTAAAATAAAATGTTAAGGATGTGTTTCTGGTCCTTGTAGCATTCGGAGGCGCGTCTAATGTGACATTTGGGGGCGCTGTCACCGAGAAATTAATTAGACCTGAATATGCAGTATTATTTACTTCATCATAACATACAACAGACCAATTATAATAACCGTCATTTTCCAGTTTTGTTATTGTATTTATTGTGTCGTTTACAACACTTATATTGTCTTCATCTAACATGCTATTATAATATCTATGACATCTTAACACATCATCTAGATTGTCCCATACTGTAAACTCTAAACTGAAATTATTTGTGGTTACAAGTGTATTATTGAGCGGTGTTAATATAGTTAAATTAGGAGGTGTAGTGTCAACTGTAAATGTTCTTGAGGTTGGTGTTGTTGGTAAGTTGTCTAAGTCAAATACTGTTATTGTCCATGTATAAACCCCGTCTTTTATATTTGAAATATTAAAATAATTAATATCATCATTTATAACGCTGTAATTTGTCTGGTTAGGCTGGCCATTAATAATTAAAGTGGCATTAGCAATCCCACTTGAATCAAAGACAAAATATGAAAAATTGACATTACTAATATTTGTCAAATAATTATCAGATGGTGTCAACAGATTAACGGTAGGCGGTACAAACAATGTGAAGTTCCATGTCACGCTAGTATTAAAGTTATAGGCATCATCTTCACAAGTTATGTTCCAGTAATAAGTATTTTCCTGGTTCATAGAAATGTTTGTAGTTGTAATAGTATTATTTTGTGCTATTATGCCTGTTTTATTTATGAGGCCATTCAAAGTAAGATTGCATGACAAAAATAAGTCAAAATTATCAATAACTGTAAAATTAAATTGTACTAATGTTGTAGTCAGTTGATCACCGGGTCCTGGGAATAGGAGTGTTGTGTTTGGTTGTGTAAAGTCAATATAGAAAATCCTATTCTCAGAAATATTATGTAGACCTATTAAATCTGTACAGTTGATTGCCCAGACATATTTTCCTTCTGTTAAATCTTCCAGATAAAAAGAGTTCATGGCACCATTGACAGGAGCAGGCTCTGTTGTATTGTAGGCGCCATTTAAAAGTAAGTCACAGCTTGACAAATTACTATTGTCATATGGCGTATAGTTCAGGTAGATAAAATTATTCTTCGTGGAATAATTATCTATTGGAGAATTTAGTTCAATATAAGGCATGCCACTAACATTGATAGTCAAGGTTTGGCTTGTATTATAATTTGTAGCTTCATCAGTACATGTTATATTCCAGTAGTTAAGACCGTCTTTTAAGTTAGATAATAACTGTGCTGTTGGCGTGTTGTTATTTGGAGCCAGAGAGGCTTCAACTGTATTATTAACCATAATGTCACAGTCTATTGGATCATCTAAGTTGTCAATTACTGTAAAATTAATTGTAATAGAACTGCTGTTTATAGTTATGTTTTGGTTTGGATAATTTATTATTATGGCTGGCTCTGTATAATCAATATAGAACCATCTTTCTGCTGCCTGATCTGTTAAATTCCCTGTATCAGTAGCATTAACAGTCCAGTTATAGATGCCTTCTGTTAAGTTAAAGACGTCAAAGGTCTGCGGAATAACCATGGTTACAGAAGAATCTGTGTCATTATATTCACCGTTAATGTACAAATCAGTATGGTCAATACCATTGTTATCTGAAACATTATAGTATAAAGTAATGTTTTGCTGGTTAACCCAGTAATTATCTTGAGTTAGTAACTGGACAACAGGTGGAATATCTGAGATGCTAAACAACTTGTTTTCTGACGTGTTAATATTGCCTGCAATATCAATACATGTCACGTTCCATGAATAATCTTGGCCAGCTTCCATATCAATAATAGGTCTAGTAATTTCACTGTTATTACCAACGTTAATACCAATATCTGTATAATTAACGCTGTAATCTGTTGCCACAACTGTCAAATTACATGTCATTGAACTTGCAAAATTATCAATTGCAATCCAGCTAAAGTTAATATCATCTATGAGGAAAGTATCGTTGTAATCTGGATAAGTTAAATTAATAGCAGGTTCTGTTATATCTATTATTAAAGTTCTATTAGCAGGGGCATAATTATCATTATCATCTGTGTCAAATGCACGGCAGTTCCAATTATAAAGTCCTTCTGGCAAAGTTTTGTTATAAGTAACATTATCTTCTGTTCCGCCTATAGATACTGTTTCATTTGGACCAAAAGTTCCGTCAAAGTCTGCATACAAAGTCATATTATAGAGATTTAAATTATCTGTTGCTCTACAAGTAAACTGTACATCTGGATTATTAGTTTGTAAATCTGGATCTGGTGAGATTAAAAATACTGTTGGAGGTACTAATGAAGCGTCTGTTATAGTTAAATAAACTGATGATGTTCTATCACTAACAACTTGGCTTATATATGCAATTGGGTCAAAATCTACAAAAAACTCGTGTGTTGTGCCAACTTCACCTGTAGCATTAACTGCCCAGGTTACTTGACATGTTTTGCCACCGGTCATATTTCCCAAGCAAGCCAGATCATCTGGTGTCAAGGGATTTGAATCTGTGGTATAAAATGGCACATCGCCAGGTGTTGTACTTACTTTACCATGTTTAAGACCATCGTCAAATTCAACTACTTGCCAATATACTTCTGCATCGTCTGCTGTATTATCTCTTTCAATTTCCAATCTTGATCCATTAACTAATCTGAATGAAAATGAACTTACCCCAGGTAAGTCATCTCCTGAATAATCTGTACGTCCCCAAGATTGTCCAGCTGGACCTTGTATAGATGAAAATGCTATACTTCTAGTTTCATCCACAGGTTCAAAATCTACATAAACAGTTGAAGTTCCACTACTAAAAGAAGCTATTCCACTTCGCACTTTACTATTATCTTGCATCTCAATTACTTCCCACGCAATTTCAACATCGCCTGTTGTAATATTACGAGAAAATTCTAAATTATTTGAATCAGTGATTCTACCAACAATCATCCTTTCACCAATATCTGGGCCAGAACCGCCTGAATAATAACTTGCTAACAAGAACGATTTATTAGTATCGACTGAATTTGGAATACTATCAGTTACTGTAGCACTGCCTGCACTTAATGTTACAATGTCTCTCTGTACATAAGTATTATTATATTCCACAACCTGCCAATCAACACTACCACCGCTTCCACTACTAATTGCCAATTCTAGATTTGTCGAGCTTGTCAATCTTCCTCTGATAAAATCATCGCTTCCCCATGAAGATCCTGCATGTTCCCTGCCTCCTAAAACAACAAAACTTTTTGACATGTTAACAGGATTAATACCTACATTTACAGTTGCAGCTGACTGCGATGTTGTATTTCTTTGGACAATGATTTCATCTACAAACTGTGCAACATACCACCTAACTGTAATTGAGTTGCCGGCAGCATCTCTGTCACAACCTATTCCTGTTGATCCGGTAATTCTACACCTGACATTTCCCTCAGAGGGACCAGCCTCGTTTTCTTCAATAGTATTGAACAATATTGAGTTAGCTGTCGTGACTGAGGTAGGTATTGTATCACTACCAGAAGTTCCGCTGAAAGTAAATTCATCGCTCTGCACATTCTGTAATCTAGGATCTAAGGTAGCATTTATATTACCACATTCACCACCTGTACAAGTCACAGATGCTATGAAATTAAAGAATGCATTATATTGAACGTTAGTATCAGCAGCAGGATCTATTAATTGTGATGTTAAAGTACCCCATGGTAAGAAAAATTGCTCAACTTCAACATCATACAAAGTTGAATTATCATTACAAGTTACATTCATATAGAAATTGCCACTGTCTAAAATATTAATGTCTGTGTTATTGAAAATGTATTGCTGCGAAATATTATATGTACTTAAATTATCAAAATAAGTATAATCATCTTCAACATTATAGAATTTATAGGTAACATTTTCCACATAACCATCATCAGTACAGTTGCCACGGACAGCAGTCAGATTAGCGCCATATGTAATAGAAGTACAATCTATCCATGAAGAACCTTCAACCTGGCATTCTACAGCTGTTAATTGCGGTGGTGCATTATCTAATATAGTACGGACGCTTGAATTAACATTATTGCCGGAGCCAAAATTATCATATGGTGTTACTGAGCAGAACCATTCTTCATTTAATGTTGTATTTGATGCTTCCATAACATCACTATACATTTGGTTGCTGGTAATATTGATTAGATTAGATTCAAAAGTAATATTATCACGGTACCAAGTTACATTAACAATTAAATCATTGTCAAAGTCAGGATCATATACTGTGAAATTACAATATAAATCAGAATAAACCGGCGGGAAAATTGGCAGCAAATCTATATATGTAATATTTGGCAATGTATTTGCCACTATTGTTATATTTATGCTTGGAGTATATTCATTTGATATATAATTTTTATAAGTAGAGGCATTGTAATATGCAAAAAACTCCCATCTTGAATTTAGTTCGCCTGTTGCATTTACTTCCCAACTAATATCACAACTATCCCCTGCAGACATATTAGCTAAACATGCATTATATCCATAACCCATTGGATTGTCTGTTGAAGTCCAGAACGGCGTGCTTCCGGGTGTAGTGGGAATATCGCCTTTTGGAATAGTAGCGCCGATACCGACAATCAAAACATTATCCAGATAATGCGCAGAATCTTCATCAGCACCAGAAGTTGTAGTTGCAAGACCGCCAGCATCAAATGAATATTCCCCGTTTGTCAAATAAGCGATATATGAATATGTTCCAGAGTTAGAAACTGGAGGTCCGCCTGCCACTATCTCATCAAGCAAAATTTCAGCGTTATTGGAAATATTCCTAAAATAATATCTACTGTATTCCCCAGCATCTGCACCAGTTTCCTGGAAATTGGTCCAGTAGAAGCTGATATTGACATATTGTGGATTGCCTGTAACATTAAATGTTATGTTCCACCCGCCAGATGTGTCCGGGCTGATAATTGAATTTTGATAAACCTCAAGACAATTGCCAGCTGAATAACAATATGCATTGCCAGTAACATAATTCCCAACTGAATCAACACCAAAAGTACCTTGGTAAATCTCATCCACATAAACAAACCCTTCTGTATCTGTATCAAAAGTTGCATTCACATATGTAACATCAGGATCTAAAGTTGCATTTATACTACCACATTCACCTCCTGTGCATGTAACTCTGGAAGTCCAGGTGAAGAAAGCACCTTGAGAAACATTAACATTAATATCTGGACTTATTAAGCTGCCAGATAATGTACCCCATGGCACTGTCCAATTGCTATAATCAGATCTTGAATTGCTGGCGTTATCTCCACAAACCACATTTAGTCTAAATTCGCCGGAATCCCTAATTAAGATGTCTGTTATATTTAAGACAAAATAATCTCCTATTTGATAGGTGGTTGTGGCATTGAAAAATTCTTTATTATCTGGTATATTAATTAAACTTAAGGTTGCATTTTCAACTTTTTGCGTATCCGTACAATTTGCCCTCACTCTTGTCAAATAATCATTAAATCCAATTATTGTACAGGCACTCCATGTTGAATTATTTTCCTGACACTCTATTGAATTTATTAAAGGAGGGGCGTCTGACAAAATTGTAATTCTGGAAGAGTTTGCCTGATAGCCAACTCCAGAGGCATCATATGGTGTTACAGAACAGAACCACTCCTCATCAATGCTTGTGTTTGAGGATTCCATAATGTCATTGTACTCAACACCGCTAGTAACATTAATCAAATTAGATTCAAAAGTCACATTATCTCTAAACCAACTAACATTTACATATAAATTATCAAACACGTCAGGATCTGTAACTGTAAAATAACAATATAAGTTGTTAAACTCTTCAGGATAATCCGGTGCAATAGATATTGAAGTAACATTTGGTAATGTGTTATTTACTATTGTTAAATTAATTATGGTTGAGTTTACAATTGATACATTTTGTGTATAATTAATTGGTTCTGCTCTAACCATTGTGCTCCACACGCTATTCATAGCAGCAGTAGCATTAACCTGCCATTCTAATGTGCAGGAATCACCATCTGTCATATTATATAAACAACTATTGTCTATTGGATAATATGGATTTGAATCTGTTGTGTAAAACGGATTGTCACCAGGAGTTGTGTTTAATAAATTCCAATTATAAATTCTGTAGCCAGTTACATTTACATCATCTAATAACATATTTTCTGATCCTGATGATGTGCTCCAGCCTACTCTGATCCTAAAATCATTTGTGGCAGCATAATCTGGTATAGAATTGCTTCTTAACACCCAGGGTGTCTGTGATGCGCTTGCTCTATTGGTTTCATTCCACATAAAAGCATATCCCGTGCCGTTCCAGTAATACATAACATAATCATCTTCTGCCTCAGTATCTTCGCTGCTTGAGTACATTGTTGTTGAAACTCCGCTGTAGCCAGCTAAGCTAATATTTCTGTACCAATAATCAAATGCAGGGTCAAAGTTGGCTGTCATTGCCAATGCATAACTACCTGTTCTCGGGCTCCAATCTGTGCCGGTTTCCGCGCTTAAAGAACCACTGGGGGCAGCATCATCAATCCATTTAGCTTCTTCAACAGCGTCATCTTCAAAACCAATAAATTCAATCTGTTGTAAGCTAGAATCTGCATTTTTATACCAAAGACTTGTATTGGTATTGCCACATTCACCGCCTGTACAATTTACTTCTGCTCTATATGTGAAAAACTGGTCCTGGACAACATTTCTGTTTTGGTCTGTTAACGGTAATAATGTAACTGTATAAGTACCAAATGCAATACTCCAGTTAAAATCTTCAGTACCTGTTGGATTCACGGAACATGTTGTATGTAAATTAAATAAACCAGAATCTGTTATGTTAATATCTGTAATATTCAAGAGCCAATAACCTGTGCTATTATCTGTTGTTACAGAATCAAAATAAGTATAATCATCTTCAATATTTTTTAAGCTAAAAGTCATATTTTGAATAGGATCTCCCGGCTCATAAGAACATTGTGCTCTTACTGCTGTTAATTTGTCATTAAACTGTATGTTTGAACAATCTTCCCATGTTACTCCATTCTCCTGGCATTGAATATTAGAAATTTCTGGTCTAATAACATCCACTATTGTTATATTAACACTTTGCGTATAATTATCTGGAATGTAACTAGCATAAGTAGTTGCTTCATACATAGCAAAGAACTGCCATACTGTATTGATGTCGCCAGTAGCATTTACAACCCAGGTTGTATCACAGGTGTCTGCATCAATCATATTCCTCAAACAAGCTTTATTAGTTGTACTATATGGGTTATATGAAGATGTCCAGAACGGTTTTGCTCCTGGTGTAGTATTAAGCCATCCTTTAGGCGGCTCTTGCTCACGGCTTAAAGTTGCGCTTGGGCCAGGAGATAAATATAGATATATTAAAATGTCATCATATCCAAAATCCGGTTGAGTATCTATATACTGGTCTGTGTATATTCTTAATTGATCTAAAGTTGTTATTCCTGAATTAGCGTAAGCTACGCTACCTATGTTTGTAAAACCAACACGTTCATACGTATACGTTTCTGCGCTGACATCCACTGTCAATCTGAAATCATAGGTGCCTGTAATACCTGCTTCTAGCTCAGTTGTAGTTACTGTATTTGCAACTTCTTCTGTTCCTCCCACATCCATACCGTTTGACTCGCCCGTAAATAAACCAGGCCCAACGCCTGCTGTTTTATCACTGGGGCTCATTAAAGTTTTATCGCCAATGCCCAGATGATGTAACCATATACTCTCACTGTTTGAAATAATGTCCCAGGTAAACTCTAATACGAAATCACCAGGAATCGGCTCTGAAAAGTTGTAACGAGCTCCAATATCAGGCGGTCCAACATTATTGCCGCCCACCCTTAACATATTGCTTGATATAGCTACTTGATCACTGCCCCCGCCTAAATTCCATTCCTCCCAGCCATTGCCTAAATTACTGCTATCTGCCCTATTAAACCTCTCCACAAACCAGTACACTTTACTTTCGTTATCCGGCGGATTTGATGCACCTGGGTTACCATAATACATGTAATAATTTGTATCAGAACTACTAGCTGCAATATTCTCCTGAATTTTAAACTTAATAACTGTATTTGTCGAATTAAAACCAGTTGTATTTATCCTATCAAGCTCTTTAAAGTTTTGTAATGAAGAATTCCACCATACTATCCTTAAATCATCTCCGTTATCCATAAACTTGTTTCCTGTAGTGTCTACTGTAAAATTGAAAGTATATCCTTTATACATTGTTTCACTAGCCTGGTTGTTTGTTATAGTTATTAATTTTCTATATGAGAAAGTATCGTTCCACCAATCAGTTGCCGGGTCTAATGTTACATTGACATCATCACATTCACCGCCTGAACATGTTAATCTGGTTGTAAAGTTAAAGGTTGTATTTTGAATAACTTGTTTTTCTGTTGTAGGATTTATTAAAATACCTTGTAACTCTCCCCAAGGTATTGTCCAGTTAACATCTGTTTCATTTTCAGGGTTATCTCTACAGATAACTTTCAAATTATATGAGCCGGAATCATCAATATCTAAATCTGAGATATTGTATTCCCAATAACCAGTAGCATTTGTTGTTGCCGTCACATTAAAAAATGTGTTGTCATCTTCAATATTTCTTAAAGAGTAAGAAACATTTGTAACGCTGCCTCCAATATTAGAATAACAATTTGATCTAACACTATCTAATGTATCTCCAAAACTTGTTGCAGTACAATCTCCCCAGCCTATACCAACTCTGTAACATTCAACATCATAAATTGTTGGCGGCATCTGTGTATATATTATCTGAATGCTTCTATTACTGTCCCAGTCAGATGAATTATAAGAATCATATGCAAGACAATTCCATGTATAATTTCCCACTTCTAAAGACTTGCTCCAGTTACAGTTTCCTGAGGTTAATCCCAATGTACAAGAATCATTATATGCAAAACTAGTATTCTGGTTATTTGTCATATAAAGTGAAATATTAGTAGCATTGATATCATCAGTAACACTACAGTTAAAATTGATGTTTTTTGTTGCGTTTGGACTATACACGTAAGCAATATAATTTGGATTTGGATTAATTAAAGAAACAACTGGCGGGTTATCCACACAACTTATATTTACGTCATCAATATACATCTCATCATTAGCACCATTTGCATAACCTTCAAACCTTATCAAAAATCCACTGACCATGTTAAAACTAGCATCCAAATCTATATAGACAGATTGCCATGATCCTTCTGTGTCATCATCTGTCCAGACATCTGTATTCCAAGAACCATCATAAATATCTAAAGATAGTTCATCAGCAGCTTCTGCTCCTGCGCTTTTATACCAATCAAAAGTAAGTGTACAGTCTATTTGTCCAGAAAGATCAATAGGAATAGCTATTGTAATAAAAGAATCTTCATAGGCACCGCCTCCTGTACCATCGACATGTGCAGAATAAGAACCATGTCCTGTTCCAGGAGCTCCTGTTGTATCCCACTGTCCATCTCCGCTTTCAGTCCATAAATTCAGATTATTTAATTCAAAATCATCAAAGAACTTTGATATAGTAGGATCAACAATATAATCAAACTCCACACTCCCCCCAACTACCTTTAAATCAAACACATCTTGACTTCCAGTAAGATTTGTTAAGAAAATTTGATATTTTTGATCTCCATTTATTGTTCCAAAATCAGCAATCTTTTCAGTCCCATTTTTTTCATAAACTTCAACAGAGCCAGAATTATTGCTTCT
>Ga0209834_10001071_pt1 | contig 15759 bp, 10 predicted proteins | sample Mar14236cmmetaG_FD_184134 | JGI IMG/M metagenome (GOLD analysis project Ga0209834, IMG submission 184134) | Marine hydrothermal vent microbial communities from Guaymas Basin, Gulf of California to study Microbial Dark Matter (Phase II) - Marker... ...
CGAACGCGCTTACCGGAAGGTCGTCCCCCTCCTGCAGCTCCATCGGGCGCATCACCTTGATCACCCACTCCGGAACCTCCTGCTCGGTTGTCTCACTCGACCCGGAGGCCGTTGCCCAAGACGTCGGAACTTCCACTTCCACGAGTTTGTCCAGCGCCCCATCGACGCCGGCGTTGTTCATCTGCACTACCTTCTCGCCCTTCTTCCCGTAGGCCTTGACGATCGCCTCCTTCAGGCGTGCGATCGCCTCATCGACCGGCAAGACACCGGCCAGCTTGAAGAAGACGGTCTGCATGATCATGTTGATTCGCCCGCCGAGGCCGACTTCTCCGGCCAGTTTGACGGCGTCGATCGTGTAGAACTTGAGGTGCTTCTCGGCGATCGTGCGCTTCAGTGATGCGGGCAGGTTCTTCTCAAGAACGTCGCCGGTCCACGGGCAATTCAGGACGAAGGTTCCATTCTCTTTGATCCCCGCCAGCAGGTCGTACTTGTGGACGAACGCCGGGTTGTGGCAGGCGATGTAGTCGGCGCTCTTGACAAGATACGGGGACTGGATCGGAGACCTTCCGAAGCGCAGGTGGGACATGGTGATCCCGCCTGATTTCTTGGCGTCGTAGGCGAAGTAGCCTTGGGCGTACAGGTCAGTATGGTCTCCGACGATCTTGATCGCGTTCTTGTTCGCTCCGACCGTTCCGTCGGCGCCGAGGCCCCAGAACTTGCACTGGATCGTCCCTTTTGGTGCGACATCGATCTCCTTTTCCATCGGAAGAGACGTCCCTGTGACATCGTCGATGATTCCAACGGTGAAGTGGTTCTTGGGAGACTCGCCCTTCAGATTGTCGAACACACTCTTGACCATCGCCGGGGTGAAGTCCTTTGACCCGAGGCCGTAGCGCCCGCCGACCACGAGGCGGTCATCCCCGCGCTCCTTGAGCGTCGTCGATACGTCCTTGTACAGCGGCTCACCGTCACTACCCGATTCCTTGGTGCGATCCAGCACGCAGATCCGCTGCACGCTCTTGGGGAGCGCTTCCAGGAAGTGCTCGGCCGACCACGGGCGATACAGGCGCACCTTCAGCACCCCGACCTTCTCCCCCTGGGATGTGAGGTAGTTCACCGTCTCCTCGGCGACGTCGCACGAGGAGCCCATCAGGATGATCACACGCTCTGCATCCGGTGCTCCGACGTAGTCGAACAGGTGGTAGGATCGTCCGGTCAGCTCGCTCACCTGCTTCATCATCTCGGCGACGATCCCCGGCGTTGCCAGGTAGTACTTGTTCGCCGCTTCGCGCCCCTGGAAGTAGATGTCCGGGTTCTGCGCGGTTCCCCGCAGGTGAGGGTGCTCCGGGTTCATCGCCCGCTTGCGGAATGCCTCGATCTCTTCCCACGGGGCGAGCTTCGCCATATCGTCGTAGTCCAACACGTCGACCTTCTGGATCTCGTGCGAGGTACGGAAGCCGTCGAAGAAGTGCACAAACGGGACCTTCGAGCGCAGGGCTGACAGATGCGCGACGAGGCCGAGGTCAATCACTTCCTGCACCGATGCCGAGGCGAGAAGGGCGAATCCGGTCTGGCGAGTAGCCATAACATCGGAATGATCGCCGAAGATGGACAGGGCATGTCCAGCCAGGGCACGCGCCGACACGTGAAACACCGCCGGCAGTAGCTCACCGGCGATCTTGTACATGTTGGGGATCATCAGCAGCAGGCCCTGCGATGCGGTGAACGTCGTTGTCAACGCGCCGGCGACGAGCGAGCCGTGCACCGCTCCAGCGGCACCGGATTCCGCCTGCATCTCTGTCACCTGCAGCGGCTGCCCGAAGATGTTCTTGCGCCCGTGTGCTGCCCAGGTGTCAGCGACCTCACCCATCGGCGAACTTGGGGTGATCGGGTATATCGCGGCAACGTCGCTGAACGCGTAGGCAACGTGTGCTGCCGCCGTATTCCCGTCTATCGTCATCATGTGTTTCTCTGGCATATCCTTCCTCCTAAAGTGGTAGCGTCGTTAACTCAAAGCGTCCTGCCTATTGCGATTGTAACCCTCACCCGTGATGGGCACAACGAGCCGCAGGCACAGCGGAGAAAAGGGTGCAAGGAGGCTGCATGAGCGGAGTGTGCTAGCGGAACAATGCGCAAGTTTGATTAAACTGAGAAATGGGATAAGCTCTACCGTAATGTCGATCAGTGGCCAGGCACCCTTATCGCGTAACCGCAACTTCGTCCTCGTCTGGGCGGGGCAGAGCCTATCGATGTTCGGCAGCCGCCTGACCTATATTTCCCTCATGTGGTGGGTGCTCGAGGAGACGGGTTCAGCGAGTGCTCTGGCTGGGGTGGCCATTGCCGCCGCTCTTCCCGTCCTCTTCTTCGGACCGCTCGCTGGGGTCTTCGTTGATCGCCTCGATCGGCGCAGGCTGATGCTGGCGATGGACCTCGCAAACGGTGTTATCATCGGCACGGCCGCCACTCTACTCATGATCGGCGTGCTGCAAGTGTGGGAGATCTATCTCTTTATGACCCTTGCCTCAACGGCAACTGTCTTTCACCGTCCTGCCCTTCAATCGTCCATTCCCAATCTGGTATCCCAGGGGGAGTTGATGAGGGCCAACGGCCTCTATCAGCTCTCAGCTGGCGCTGCTGGGATCACCGGACCGGCGGTCGGTGGGATCCTCGTCGGCATGCTTGGGAGCGGTGATACAATGCTGCTGGATGCGGGTACGTTCCTGCTCGCCGCGGTCTCCCTGGCGCTCGCTTCCTTCCCTTCGCCGAGGATAGAGGTGAAGAAGGGGCTCGGGGCGATCATCTCGGATCTGGCGGTAGGTCTCAGGTTCCTCCGCGACAGCAGGATCCTGTTCTTCATGCTTATTCTCTTTGCCCTCATCAACTTCATCCTCGCTCCGACGAGCATCCTCTTCCCGATCATGGCCAAGGACGTTCTCCACGCCGGAGCGCGCGGGTTCGGTCTGTTCGGCTCGGCTCTATCCCTAGGTATGGTCATCGGAGGGCTGTTCACATCCCGTGCGAAGCGAGGGCGTCACCGCGGGCTGCTGATCATCGGTGGGCTGGCGCTGCTCGGAGTGACGCTCGCTGTGTTTGGGCTGTCGCGGAACATGAGTCTCTCCCTCGCTGCGCTTGGAATCGTTGGCTTCTCCGTAGCCCTGGTCAATGTGACTGAAGCGGTCATCTTCCAGACGCGTGTGCCAAACGACCTGCAGGGCCGGGTCTTCGCCGCGCAGTCGGCGGTCACCGACGGGTTACAGCCGATCTCGCTCGCTGCCACTGGCGCGATCCTCACTCTGCTTGCTGCTCCGACGATCGTTGTGGCTTGCGGAGTCGCAGCTGCCCTGGGAGGGCTGGGAGCGTTGTTCATGCGAGGAATGAGGGAGCTATGATGTCGCCTGGCTGGAAGTCGGTTTCTCTCTAGTGCTGTTTGCGCTTCGGGAGGGCGGGGGATATGCTGTTGCTCATTCCAGGAGCGGGGAAAGTGAATATGAAGAGGGAGTGGAAAGCGATTTTCAACGGGCGATGTCTAAAACCTTTGGCTGCTAGGAATAATAGGAGTGAAATCTCAGCGGCAAGGAGGCAGGAAGATGAAACGCTTGGCAAAGGCTTTACTACTGATGGCGATGATAGTATCCCTATTTATCGCTACGGTAGCGGTGACAGTGTCGGCAGATCCGATCCACGTCGGTGGTGGACCGAAGCTCGCGTCATCCAGTCCGATTCACGTCGGGGGCGGACCGAAGCTCACTTCTTCATTCAGCCCGATTCACGTCGGCGGTGGTTGATAAGAGTAACTGAGAAGGGGAGTCCAGCGTGGTCGCGGGCTTAACGATCGTTCGGGAGTCAGACCGGCGAGAGAACATAGGTAAGAAAGCGACCACGCTAGACCTCCTTGTTCAACAAGGTAACTTCGATGTCACCCGGCAGCATATACTCGCCGGGAAGTATTTCTATCTCGATGAGGCGAGCTCCTGGGAAGGGTTCGAATTCATCTATGTCTTGAGCGGCATCTTGCGCGAGACAGATGATGATGTACTCCTCAGCGCGGGTGATTACATCTATCATCATGGCCTTGCAGAAAGGGCTCACTTTCAAGTGGACCAGGATGTTGACCTGCTCCTTATCACCTCTCCTCCAAGCTTTCACCTGATGCGCGATGAGATTCAGGACATTCTACTGCTTGCCCGCTCGGTTGAGGAGAAGGACGAGGAGACTGAAGGCCACTGCCATCGTTTGGAACGGTTGGCCGTCGCCACCGGGGAGAAACTTGACCTGGACGGCGATCAGTTGGTCACCCTTTCATATGCTGCCTACCTGCACGATGTCGGCAAGGTCAGGGTGCCGGATGAGATCCTCAACAAGCCGGGGCCGCTCACTGATGAGGAGTGGGTCGAGATGCGCAGGCATCCAGAGTACGGCGCACGCATGCTGGAGGACAAAGAGTTCCTGCGCGATGCGGGGAGGATCGTCATCGCCCATCACGAGCGCTACGACGGGAGTGGATACCCGCGGGGCCTCGCCGGTGACGACATTCCGATCGAGGCGCGGATCATCTCCGTTGTCGATGCCTACGACGCGATGGTCTCAGATAGGCCGTACCGCAAAGCCCTCTCCAAGGAAACGGCCCTGGCCGAGATCGAGAGGAATTCAGGCTCTCAGTTCGATCCACGGGTTGTAAGGGCTTTCCTCAGGGTTGTGGGAGAAAAAGAAGGGGAGACCTCCGATGCGTAGGCTGCTGACAGGAAAGGGGAAGCACTTCATGCTTCTGTTGCCGATGGGCCTGGTGATTGGAGCCCTTGTGGGGGTCGGATTCCACGACGTGCTGTTCGGCCTTGCCGTCGGCGCCATCTTCGGTTTTGCCCTCGCCCTCCTGTTCACATTGCAGACGCACTGACCCCGCGCTTGTCCTCACGCGGGGCCAGAGAAACGTCGCAAGAGCCTAGAAGTCTTTCAGGAGCGTATCCAGGTTGGGCAGACCGATCTCCTGCAGCTCGTAGCGCACCCTCGTTGCAGGCACCTTGAAATTGATCAGGCGGGTCAGATCGATCGGCGTCCCTACGACCACGGCGTCACAGTCGACGCGGTCGATCGTCTCCTGCAGGTCCTTGATCTGGTGCTCGCCGTACCCCATCGCCGGCAAGAGGTGGCCGATCTTCGGGTACTTGTTGTAGGTGTCGGTGATCGAGGCGACGGTGTAGGGGCGAGGATCGATGATCTCGCTGGCGTTGAATCGCTTGGCCGCGATCGTGCCCGCGCCGTACTTCATCCCTCCATGGGTGAGCGTTGGGCCATCCTCGATTACCAGTACCCGCTTTCCGCGGATCACGGACGGATCATCCACCGTGATTGGGGATGCTGCCTCGATGATGCGTGCCTTTGGGTTGACGTCGAGCACGTTGTTGCGCACGAACTGGATGTCGTCGAACGAAGCCGTGTCCACCTTGTTGATGACGACGATGTCGGCTGTGCGCAGGTTCACCCCGCTCGGGTAGTAGAGGAGCTCGTGCCCGGCCCGATGTGGGTCGACGACGACGATCGATAGGTCCGGTTTGTAGAAGGAGAAGTCGTTGTTCCCTCCGTCCCAGATCACGATGTCCGATTCCGCCTCCGCCTTGCGCAGGATCTTCTCGTAGTCCACACCGGCGTAGACGATCGTCCCGTTATCGATGTGCGGTTCGTACTCCTCTCGCTCCTCGATCGTGCATTCGTACTTGTCGAGGTCGGCGTAGGTCTCGTAGCGCTGCCATTCCTGCTCGACGAGGTTCCCGTAGGGCATGGGGTGACGGATCACTGCCAGCTTCTTACCGCGCGCCTTCAGAATCTCGGTCACACGCCTGGTCGTCTGGCTCTTCCCCGAGCCGGTGCGCACGGCAGTGATCGAGACCAGCGGCTTCTCTGGTACGACCATGGTCGACTCTGTTCCCATCAGCAGGAAGTCTGCGCCGGCTGCATTGACGAGGGAGGAACGCTCCATCACGTGTTGATTGGTGACATCGCTGTAAGCGAAGACCACGAGATCGATGTTCTTCTCCGCGATCAGCTTCTCCAGATCTGATTCAGCCTCGATCGGAATGCCGTTCGGGTAGAGCTTGCCAGCAAGCTCTGGAGGGTACATTCTTCCCTCGATGTCGGGAATTTGAGTTGCGGTGAACGCGACTACATCGTAGTCCTCGTTGTCCCGGAAGTGGACATTGAAGTTGTGAAAGTCGCGCCCTGCTGCCCCCATGATGATCACTCGCTTCTTCATCTCATCACTCCTTTTGTGCATCTGGTGAAGCATTATACCGACCCGTGTGAACGGCCTTCAAGGGACTTGTATCAGGGGAGTGATACCGATTATGATTGAGAAGACATGTCACTTGCCAACAAGATAACCCTCGCCCGCGGGGTCCTGATCGTCCCCATTGTCGCTGTTTTGTTTGCGGGCAGACGCGAGATCGCTCTTGGGCTGTTCCTTATCGCCAGTGCCGGTGATGTGTTGGACGGGATGATGGCCCGCAGCAGGCACGAGGTGAGCGCGCTCGGCAAGGTCCTCGATCCGGCTGTCGATAAGGTCCTCTACGCATCCCTCGTCGTCTCTCTGTGGACCATGGGGGTGATCCCCACGCTGTGGCTGATCCTGTTCTTCCTTCCTCAGCTCGGCCTTGGGATCGGCGCGATCATCCTTCACTACATGGCGCGCAAGGTGCAGGGATCTAGAGTGCTGGGCAAGGCGGCATCCGTGCTCACCTTCCTCTCAATGAGTTTGCTGATCATCGGTGTAGGCGCCGGATTGCCCGTGTTCTACGCCGCTGTTTGTGCGACCTACGCCGCCGCGCTCGACTATCTGATCGGGGCGCTGCGCCTCGTTCATAAGGAGTAGTGGGCGCGGGCCATCTCATCGAGTGAGCGTTCATCCGGCAAGAGAAACTCCGCTGGCAGGGGAGCGGTGAAGGACAGATACTCTTCGCTCTTCGGGTGCAGAAACCCCAGGCGCCAGGCGTGCAGCATCAGCCTGTTGCCCGCGTGTCCGTAGAGCGTGTCGCCCAGAATCGAATGACCGATGTAGCGCATATGGATGCGTATCTGATGGGTCCGTCCCGTCAGCAGGTGCACCAGCAGGAGGCTAGAACTGCCCCTTCTCTCTACAACGCAGAACTCTGTCTGGGCGCTCTTCCCGCGCGCGGTGATCGCCATGCGGCGGGGGTTCCCTTGGTCGCGCCCGATGGGGGCATCGATCAGCCCCTCCTCTTCGCTCACGATCCCCTCTACAACCGCTGCGTACAGCTTGTGCACTCTGCGGGAAGCGAACTGCTCCTTGAGGGAGCGCATCGCTTCACGCGTCTTGGCGATGACGATCGTGCCGCTCGTATCCTTGTCCAGGCGGTGAACGATCCCCGGGCGCACTGGGTCGTCATCCACCGGGAGATCTCGCTCGACGAGCAGCCCCTCCACCAGGGTGGTCTGATTCTCCCCCGCTCCAGGATGGACGACCACCCCGCAGCGCTTGTTGATCACCACGATCGACTCGTCCTCGTAGAGCACATCGAGTTCTATCCCCCGCGGGTCGAGGATCTCTCCTCCCTTCGGAAGGTTGAGAACGATCCCTTGGCCGGCGCGCAGGCGATATGATGGCTGTGCTATCAATTGCCCTTCCAATGTGACGTGGCCGTCGCGGATAAGCTGCTGGATTGCGCTCCTCGAAGTGCTCTCCACGTTCCTTGCCAGGAACTGGTCCAAGCGCATCCCGGTCTCCTGTTCTCTCACCAGCAGTTCGATCTTTCCCATTGCACCCCTTATTTGTTTGCCGCTGTCGCTGTAGCGTATAATACGATCATCACGTGAAGAATGGAAGCGCACTGGGGGCGCAGGTGTACCGTACCCCGTGCGCGGGTTCTTCCTTATAAGGAGAGTGAACCGAAGCCTTTTCGGGATGAGATGAATATTGCGTTCATAGAAGCCTTGGAAGAGATGGCGAAGGAGAAGGGAGTCCCTCGTGAGGACCTGTACGATGCCATTCGACAGGGCCTGGCGGCGGCTTACCGCGAGCAGCACCACACCGAAGCGGATGCTGAGGTCGATGTAGAGATCGACCAGCATTCAGGGGATATCTTCATCAATGGTGAGCGGATAGAGCTGGCGCGGTTCGGCCGCATCGCCACGAAGAAGGCTGAGGAGGCGATCCGCCAGGCGATAACCCGCAAGAAGCGGGATATCGTGTACGACCTGTTCATCAACCGCGTGGGGGAGATCATCAGTGGCTCCATCCACCGCTTCGAAGGGAAGGATGTGTGGGTCAACTTGGGGGATACTGAGGCCATTCTGCCTAACTCTGAGCGCATCCCCGGTGAACGCTATCACGCTGGGGACCGAATCCGCGCGTATCTGGTTAGCGTTGAGCGGACGCAGGGCGATCCGAGAATCCTCCTCTCCCGCGCTCACCCGGAGTTTGTCCATCAGCTGCTGCGCTTGGAGGTGCCGGAGATCGAGGAAGGAACCCTTGTCGTGCGCAGGATCGCCCGCGAGGCGGGACGGAGAAGCAAGGTCGCGGTCGAATCGCTCGATCCCAACGTCGACGCGGTTGGGACATGCGTCGGCGCTGGGGGAGCGCGTGTGCGCGTCGTGACGCGCGAGCTGTCCGGTGAGAAGATCGACCTTGTGCGCTGGAGTGACTCGATCGAGCAGCTGCTGAGGAACAGCCTCGAGCCGGCCTCGGTGATTTCTGTCGACCTCGATGACAAGAACCATAAGGCTAAGGTGATCGTCCCTGATGACGAGCTCTCCCTGGCGATTGGCAAGGGAGGACAGAACGTCCGCCTGACAGCCAAGATGATCGGCTATGATATCGAGGTGACCAGCCCTAGCGAGGAGGCAAGCTAGGCGGTCGCGTATGGCGAGGATGAGACCGACCCGGAAGGGGGCATTCTACCGTATCTACCGCATCAGCCGCCGCCACGCGTGGCTCGTTGTGATCGCGGCGCTCCTCATCTCCGCTGCTGGGGCATACTATGTGCGTAACATCCCCATCCGCGGGTCGTTCCTCGACCTCCTCCCCCACAATGATCCACTGATCGACGATTATCGCCACACGGAGGAATCCCTCCTGCAGAGCGATTACCTGGCCCTCCTCGTCTCGCTCGATTCCCCGGAGAGCCTGACGGACGAGCAGAGGACGGAGCGGCTCCTCTCTGCCGCTCATAGGATGAAGGAGGAGCTGGACAAGGACCCGGAGTTCGCCGAGGTGACGTACGAGCGCGAGATCGCCCCGGATATCCCGGACCAGTACCTTGTCCTCTACCGCCTGAACAAGGAGGAACTAGCGAACATCGAGGCGAGCGTCGCCTCCGCGGAGAAGGCGATCTCCGGATCGGAGCAGAGCGCACAGCCGCTGACCACCGATCTCGCCAACGCTTATCGCCAGATCAATGAGGCGTTCACGCAGGCGATATACGGCGGTGGAGGGGTCTCCCTTTCGGGCGGCGCGGGGGTGGCCGATATCGAAGCGCAGCTCGCCGGCATCTCCTCCCTGAACAGAGGCGTCATCGCCACCATCGGCAACCTGAGCGGCCTAGCGTCGGTGACCGAGAACGTGCGCGAGATCGAGAGCGTGTTTGCCCCTTCCGCTGAGAAGACCGTGCGCGCGCCCGAGCCGTTCTTCTCCAGCGACCGGAAGAAGATCCTCGTCAATGTCAGACCGCAGCAGGCATCCGAGCGTGGCGTCATCTACTGCGCACAGGTGATGAAGAAGCTGTATGCCGCCCTGGACCGTGTCGACCTGCATAAGTATGGCGTGAGCGTCGGGGTCACCGGGACGTATGCGTTCAACACCGAGACGAACTCGGTGATCAATTCGGACATGTTGAACAGCACCATCATCTCTTCGATAGGAGTGTTGGTGATCCTCCTGCTCGCCTTCGGCTCGCTCTTCTACAGCATCGTCGCCCTCATCCCGCTTGTGATGGGTGTAATCCTCACCATGGCCTGGGCGAAGTTCATAGTCAACGGGTTCAACCTCGTCACTACTTTCCTCCCCGCACTAGTCCTCGGCCTTGGGATCGACTACAGCATCCATCTGATAGCGCGCTACGCGGAGGAGCGGAGCAAGGGGACGCCGTTCAACCGCGCTCTCTACCTGACGGTGCAGAAGAAAGGGGAGGCGGCGTTCGTCGGGGCGCTGACGACCGCGGTCGTCTTCCTCGGCCTTCTCCTCTCCCGGTCCCGCGCCCTGTTTGAGATGGGAGCGATAACCGGGGTCGGGGTGCTCTTGTCCTTCCTCTCCACCATCTTCCTCCTCCCCGCACTGCTCACCCTGTTCCACTTCCTCTTCCGTTTCCACCATCGCGAAGGGGTGATAAATTACTCAGCGCACCTGTCCCGTTTCTATCAGTTCATCACTGGGCGTGCGCGCGCGATCTTTGTCATTGTCCTTGTACTGACGTTCTTCATCGCCTTCCAGGCAGCGCAGACACACTTCATATTCTCGAGTAAGGACATGGTGCCACGCGTGAGGAGCCAGGAGGTGTTGAACGAGGTGCTGACTGCGTTCGGCGAGGATACCACACACCTCGGCGACTACTACACGTTCTTTGCCAAGGATGAGGACGAGTTGACGGACATCGTGGATCACCTGCAAAAGAGCGATCTGGTGAAGGGGATCGAGTCCGCGCTGAGCCTGTTGCCCGTGAACCTGGCGGAGCAGAGGGACTTGCTCAACAGCCTCAACATCGATTCTTACATTGAGCAACTGGATATCATCGATCGCAGCCTGAACGAAAGGGCCTCGGCGCAGACGCAGATCAGGGCGCTTCTCGCCCAGTTTGGGCTCCTTCAGTACGTGGCCGGCATGAACGGCGAAGTCCCCCTCACCTTGAGCGCGAACCGTATTCAATTGGAGTTAAAGGAAGTCCAAGATAAGCTGAGCGGGATCGACGCCACGAAAGCGCGGGATGATATATCCGCATTGAAGGATGAGCTTGCCTCGCTGAACCGGAACCTGCTCGCTGTGAAGAGCCTACCGCCGGCGAAGACGCTCCTGCGTGATATCCTGATGGCGATCCCAGAGGGGATACGCGCCCGCTACATGGCCCCGGACGGTAGCTACATCGTTCAAGCTCTCATGGTGAGATCGATCTATGAAGAGAAGAACATGCAGAGCTTCAATGCCTATGCCAGTTCGTTCGCCGATAAGTTCTTCGGCATGCCCCTTGTGGCGGGGAAGCTGGAGGATTACATGCGGCGTGACTTCCTCCTCTCCACAGGATTCGCGCTTGCAATGATCATCCTGACGCTGTGGCGCAGCATGGGGGGGTGGAAGCGAGCGCTGATCGCTGCTTCACCGTTGATACTGGGATACGTCTGGATGCTGGGTGGGATGCGCTTGCTGCAGGTCGACTTCAACTTCATAAATATCACGATCTCGCCGCTATTGATCGGCATCGGAGTGGACAGCGGGATCCACATCATGCACCGTTACCTGGAGGAGAGAGAGGCCTCGCTGGACGGGGCGGTGGAGAGGGCAGGAAAGATGACCACCGTAGCGATCCTCGTTACTTCGCTGACGACGATGCTCGTCTTCGGCAGCCTGTTGGTGGCGCGAACCCCTGGATTGCGCCTGTTGGGGGTCTCGGCCCTGCTGGGAATCGGGTTCACCCTGTTGTTCAGCCTGATCTTCCTCCCATCTGTCCTACAAATTGGCGGTCGGAAAGGGGTATAATGAGCGACTATGCTTTGAGCAGCAGCGCAGCAAAGGACGGAGAACAATGGATGTAATTGGATATATAGGGCTGGGATTGTGCATCATCGCGGGGCTGGCTGCCGGGTACTTGATCGGGAGCGTGCCGCGGCGGCGAAAGGAAGAGGAATACCTGGAGCAGGCGAAGGAAGAGGTGGAGCGCCTTAAGGCAGCTACTCTTCTCGAGGGTCAGCGCGAGATCCAGAAGCTGCGTGACGAGTTCGACGAGCGGAGCAAGCGGCGCGAGGAGGAGTTCTCGCGCATGGAGGAGCGCATCCTTCGCCGTGAGGATCGCTTAGGGAAGAAGTCGAACTACCTTGAACAGATAGAGGACTCCTTGCGCGAGGACGAAGAGGAGGTTGAGCGCCTGAAGAAAGAAGGCGCGCAGCTGCTCGACGAGGCAAGAAAACAGCTGGAGCGCGTCTCCGGTTGGAGCAGGGAGGAAGCGAGGGAGCACCTGTTGCGGGTGGTGGAGAGCGAGTCGCAGCGCTTCTTCTCGCACAAGGTTGAGGAATCCGAACGGAAGGCCCGCGAGGAGGCACAGCAGCGAGCGGCGAAGATCCTGGCGACAGCGGTCCAGCGCTACGCAGCCGAGTACGTCGAGGAGCACACGACGAGCTCCGTCCCCATCCCGTCGGAGGAATTTAAGGGCAGGATCATCGGGCGCGAGGGGAGGAACATTAAGACGTTCGAGGCCCTCACTGGGGTCGAACTGCTCGTGGATGACACGCCGGAGATGGTCGTCCTCTCCTGTTTCCATCCCCTGCGGCGTGAAGTGGCGCGCATGGCCCTCGGTCGATTGATCGAGGACGGGCGCATCCACCCTGCCCAGATTGAGGAGAAGGTGCAGCGGGCGAAGGCGCGCCTGGCGGAGAAGATCAAGGAGGAGGGGAAGAAGGCAGCCTTCGACCTCGGGATCGACCTGCATCCAGAGCTTGCTGCCCTCATCGGGCGCCTCAAGTATCGCACGAGCTACGGCCAAAACCAGTTAGCACACTCACTCGAGGTGAGCTCCATCGCCAAGATGCTCGCTGACGAGCTGGGGATCAACGCGCAGAAGGCGAAGAGGGCAGGGCTCCTGCACGACATCGGGAAGGCGGTCGATCACGAGGTCGATGGCCCGCACGCGCTGATCGGTGCCGACCTTGCGCGTCGCTACGGTGAGTCCCCGGAAGTTGTCCACGCCATCGCCGCTCACCATGAGGACATCGAACCGTCTGGGGTACTGGATGTTCTAATACAGTCGGCGGATACGCTGTCCGCGGCCCGACCAGGGGCGAGGCAGGAGACCTTCGAGCGCTACATCCAGCGCTTGCATGATCTGGAAGAACTGTGCCGGTCGTTCCCTGCTGTGCAGGAGGCATATGCACTGCAGGCTGGGCGCGAAGTGCGCGTGATGGTGCAGCCGGAAAGAGCGAACGATGAGATAGCTGCGAAACTGGCCTACGATATCGCACGTGCGATCGAGGGCGAACTGAGCTACCCCGGCGAGATTAGGGTCAATGTGATCCGTCAGACCCAATTCACCGAGAGCGCGAAGTAGTGCGAGTGGGATGAGTCGGCGGTGGGGTTGAAGGATCGTCGTCTCCCTTGTTAGGGAGAAGAAATGATAGTACCATTCTGCAGAAATCGAGTTTCTGCCCAAAGGAGTTAGTGACTGAAGATGTATAAGCTTTTTGACAGACACAAGAAGACGATTATCTGGTCCATCGTCATCGCCTTTCTCATCGGTGGTGTTGGGCTGATCGGCCTGAATCAGGCGGGAACATTCAGAAGCTCGTCTGATACTAGCCAAGAGGGGAGCGTCGCTGCCACGGTCAACGGGACGAAGATCCTGCGCAGTGAGCTGGACAAGGCGGCATCGAACCTTGCCACCCAGTACCGTAACTACTATCAGCAGATGGGACAGGATCCAAGTGCACTGTTTGCTGGTGCCAGTGGCGCTTACTTCCAGCTGTCGCTCGAAGGACAGGCGATGGAACAGCTCATCCGAGAGGCGTTGTACGCCCGCGAGGCGAAACAGCGGAAGATCAGCATCGCCGCGAAGGATATTGACGCGGAGGCGGACAAGGAATACAACGATCTGCTGAGCCAGTACAACATCACAGAGGATCAGCTCGTGACCTACCTGCAGGGGCAGAACAAGACCCTTGAGCAGTTCAAGAAGGAGATGCGGGACAGTGTAGCGCTGCAGATGCGCGACAAGGCGCTGCGCGATGCGGTCGTCGGAGACATCGAACCGACGGATGATGAGTTGCTGGCCTACTACGAGAAGAACATCTCCAATTACACCGAGCATGAGCAGGTCAAGGCATCGCACATTCTGGTTGCGGATCTCGACACGGCGAACAAGGTCCTCGATGAGCTAAACAACGGCGCTGACTTCGCGGAGCTAGCTAAGAAGTACTCCACCGACACCGGAACCAAGGATAATGGCGGTGACCTAGGTTGGTTCGGTCGCGGGCGGATGGTGAAGGAATTTGAGGATGCCGCCTTCTCCCTCAAGGTCGGCGAGATCAGCGAGCCAGTGAAGACGCAGTACGGTTATCACATCATCAAGGTGACCGATCACAAGGACGCTCACACCCCAAGCCTCGCCGATGTGGAGACACAGGTGCACGACGACTACGTGACCGACACCGGAGACGCGAAGTTCACGGATTGGTACAACGGGATCCGCGCGCAGGCGGAGGTATCGATTGAAATGCCGCTGGTGAACGCGTACCTGATGGAACAGCAGGATAAGGACAAGGGTCTGGCTGAGTTCGAGCGGGTCCTCGATCAGGGTCTGTCTGACGATCCCTACCTCCCTTACTACGTCGGGCGGATCTACGAGGCGAAGATGACGGCCGCGCAGCAAGAGAAGAAGACCCTCGACGACAAGGCAGACAAGACCGATGCCGATAACGAGGGGATCGCGACGCTGACCGAGCAGATAGAAGATGCCAAGGCCAAGGCTCTCAGCGCCTACTTAAAGGCGCTGGAGAACACGGATACTGATGAGAAGTTCCTGCAGCGCGTCCTGACGCTCGCCCCGGACAGCACGACGGCTATCTACCTGTACGGCAAGCTCCTGGCGGAGCGCGGTGATACGCTCGGTGCTGATACCCGCTTTCAGGAAGCGATAAACAAGGATGAGACCTACGTCCCGGCCTACATCGGCTCCGGTGACATGGCGATGGAGAGTGACAGTTACCAACGTGCTGTACAGCAATACCAGGCAGCCCTCGATCTTAGACCGGGTGACATCAGCATACTGACGAAGCTCGCTTCCGCCTACTTAGCGTTGAAGGACCTCGATGGAGCGCAGAAGACCCTCGATCAGATAGCACAGCAGGACCCGGAGAACATCAAGCTGATCATCGGTCTTGGCGATCTCGCCTATGAGAGGCTGGCTTTGGCTGTGAGCGAGCGCGATGCGCTGAACGGGAAGGCTGACCGCACTGCCGATGATGACGCGCGCCTCAAGGAGCTGAACGACCAGATACCCGGCTACGAGAAGGAAGCGGTCGACCAGTACAAAGAGGCGATCTCGCGCGGCGGGTCTCTGGATCTGTACATCAAGCTTGGTAACGCATACCTCGCTGGCGGGGACCTGGACGATGCGAAGCAGAACTTCCAGCACGTCATCCTTCGTTCGCCGTACAAGGCTGATGCCTACTCCGGTTTGGCCGAGACGCTGATGCAGCAGGGGGATCGGGAAGGGGCGATAGAGAACTACCACCTGGCCTTCTCCCGCACGTTCGACGATGCGAAGAAGGAGCAGCTCGGAAGCAGGCTGGTCACCCTCGTGCCGGATGATATGGATCTCAAGCTGAAGCTCGCCGCGGTCTACGCGGGTGAGTACAAGTGGAGCGCCGCTATCAAGCAGTACGCCGCAGTGCTCGATGCCAGGCCTGACTCCCTGGAGGCGTATCGCGGGATAGCTGAGGCGTATAAGTGGCGAACGGAGTACGATACGGCGATCGACTACCTGAAGCGCGCCCTTGATCAGACCACGGACGACGCGGACAGGATCGATCTCTACAGCAGGATCGTCGACGTAAATC
>Ga0209834_10001072_pt1 | contig 15736 bp, 34 predicted proteins | sample Mar14236cmmetaG_FD_184134 | JGI IMG/M metagenome (GOLD analysis project Ga0209834, IMG submission 184134) | Marine hydrothermal vent microbial communities from Guaymas Basin, Gulf of California to study Microbial Dark Matter (Phase II) - Marker... ...
GTCTTAACTAATAATAAAGCCATTTTCTCTCTCCAGTTAATGAATCAATATAGTTATTATACTTTATTGATATAAAAAGTCAACAATTATCTAGCCAATCCAAACATAGTTAAGACTGTAGTGGTTGCTGGATTATTACATCCAACTAATGTAGCAAGGTCATCGAATGTTGTAGGACGTTTGTTCTTAATATCTGATTCGTGGATGACTGTAGCACCACCACCTAATGGATAAGCATGATACCAAATACCACCAGTAGGAGGTGGTTGTTTTTCCTGTAACGCTAACCACTCCGGTGTTGGAATATCAGCAACATCACCTAATATACTAGTTCGGTGATACCTATCTTCAAATGTAACTTTTGGCATTTCTCTCTCCAACCAATGAATCAATGAGCCTATTATAGCTCATTGATATAAAAAGACAACTATTATTTCATTCTTTGGTGAACCAAATTAATGTTAACAATGTGCTTGACTTTTATACGAATATCATCTTCACAATTATCTGGTAACATATCGTCCAACATTGCCAAATGTAGATCGATTTCATTATATAATAATGACATATCTTTTTCTGATAAAGTCAACGGACAGTTACAAGCGAAATGAGCATATACTTTTAACGTTGCTAATACATGTACTAACATAGTTAAAATGTTAATACGTTCGTCTGTCGATTTACGAACTTCCATAATTTTGTCATAGCACCAAGAACTATCAGTATCTAATGTAGATACGTATATATCATCACAAACAGTATCGTCTGAAATATCATACTGACACTCAACAACTCTTATTAATGTTGCAATTTCAGCTGATGTTAATGTGATTGTTTTTGATGGTATTGACATTTACTCTCTCCAGTTATGTAATCAATAAAGTTATTATACTACATTAATATAAAAAGACAACTATTTATTTAACATGTTGTGTTGATCAATGATTTCTTGAAGTTGACTAGTTGTCAATTGTGACAACATATCTTCAATTAATAACGTTTTATCAGATGATTCCCACTCACTGATTGTTTCTAATATTAAGTCTTGTTGATCTTTCATATTCTTCTCTCTGTTGTTAATCAATAAAGCTATTATCCTTTATTAATATAAAAAGACAACATTTAATTTTTAATATATGAATATGAATATTCTAATATTAGAATATAAGATTACTTTCCACCAGACACAAAAAAGGGGTAACACCGTCACCCCTTTTTTACGCTCTTTAACGTTTTACAACTTTAACTTTCGGTTGTGGGTTTTGTACGTATTTGTAAGTATACACCTACAACTAACAACAATACCGAACCAATGAACAATTCTACGATCATGCTTTTATCTCCTAATGAGTTAATGTTAATTAATATAAGAACTTACATTATACCAGAAGTAGTAATATAAGTCAACGGGGGTAATGTATTGGTCGTTCGTACCTCCCATCTGTTTCTCTAAAGATACTAATGAAATGTCCATGTTTGGATCCATCATCAGCTGTAAATCTAAACGTTTCACCATACACCATCGACTTCCCAAAAGGCCAATAATCGATTAGCTCTTCAGACTCTAACGCCAGATTTAATGTTTCAAACCAATTTTGCTTTACCATTTACTTTCCTTGGTTTGGTAATATTTGTCTTGAACCATCCGGTCTGATGTAAAAGAATATACCATCTTCTTCCCAAATCTTATGCGGTCCCATTTCTATCTCCAATTACTTAATCAATAAAGCTATTATACTACATTGATATAAAAAGACAACTAAACAATTTGATTATAAACTCGAACTTTAACTTCAGTATCCATTACAGTACTGATAGGTTCTTCTGGTAATCCTTCAATTTGACAGATAACTTCAAGTGGTCCTGATTTCAACTTACCACCTTTATCAGTCGGGAGCATCACTTGAACAAAGGTTAATGTGTAGAATTCATCGTCATCGTTACCAGGAGGAACCATTTGAACTACAGTATCATCTGGAATAGTATACGAATTGTACGATCCTGGATCATTCGGATCCAACAACGCTTCATCTGGATCTAAGTACTGTAGTACGTTTTGTATTAACATCTTAGCCATTTTATCTCTCCAGTTATGTAATCAATGAGCCTATTATAGCTCATTGATATAAAAAGTCAACTAAATTGTTATTGTTGTAACTAATTTTCGTTTAAATATTTCAACCTTGACACATTCAGAGAAAGCTATGATGCATTCATATCGTGTTTCGAATATGACAACAAGTTCTCCATTATTCATCTGAACATGTCTAACCAGTTTGTATTCTTCTTCACCTGGATCAAACACCCGAATGATTGTATCTTCGGGTGGATAATAACAGTAATCCTCATACTCTAACATGAGTAGGAATTGATTTAACGTAAGGTTTATCATTTATTCTCCCAACCACTCAGCCATAACAGCCATTTGTTTTACAACTTGTTCTCTTGTCAATTGAACATTTTGCAATTCATGTTTATCGAAATGCATCTGTGTCATCTGCAAACACGTACCTCTTGCTACACCACCATTAAACGATGTATTTGCAACATTAGCATTATTAGATGATTCGTTCATTTCCAAATTTCTAGCCATTTTCTCTCTCCAGTTGTTGTAATCAATAAAGCTATTATACTTTATTAATATAAAAAGACAACATTTAATTTGTGCACAATTATATGAATATTCTAATATTAGAATATTCGGGGGGTGGAATAAAAGACAAAAAAAAGCCTAGTCGAATACTGATTGACTAGGCTTATGGAGAGCATCATGAGTGTAATGCTATGAGAGAAACTGGTAGTGGCTTATATGGAATACCAATGCACTAATCTAATAAGGAAAAAATGAATGATTAGCCCCCGAACTAAAGCTCTCGCCACCATCCTGAAGAACCCCAACCGTTCTTCTTACCACAGCGCACTCGTTTCATTGAGCACTTGTAAACTATTATACCCCTTTTTAAGAAGAAGTCAACTTTGATTCAGCAATTGTGTTAAGTTGTTTGTGGTATTTAGCTAAACGAGCATAACCTTTAACACCTTTCTTCAACCACATTTCGATTTGCCAATCAAGCAATTTGTGATGTCTCATCCAGAACTTAGCAGTCTTACTACCAGAATGCGCATCAGCTCCGGTAAACCCAACACCATTATGATTCAATGTAGCATCGGAGTTTTGTTCTTCAGCAGTCTGATAATCATATAAAGCTGATAATGCTTTACCAATAACAGCTTGAACATATTGTGGATTGTTACTATCCAACATCAGTTGTAAAGAATCTTTTGTTACTATCTTTTGCTTAGCCATTTAGTCTTTCCAATTACTTAATCAATGAGCCTATTATAGCTCATTGATACAAAAAGTCAACATCTATTTAAAATCAGAAGTACGAGTAGCACTTCGTGGATATGATCCATCATCGTGTGCTGTGTATTCAACATCAAACAGATTAGTTGAATTGTTAATACCATTAAACAAATCCAAAAAACATTTAGGACAACGATGATAATCATATTCGATACCTTCATTGTCTGTTACCACCGCACTTAAATGTGATGATTGTGAACTTTCTCGATATATATTTAAAGTACCGTTTATTGTAATCCGATTCGACATGTTGTTCTCTCTTTGTTGTTAATCAATAAAGCTATTATACTTTATTGATATAAAAAGACAACTATAATTTCTTAGCTAATTTGTTTTTACGAAGATTATCTTTTACGTATTGTGTAATAGCATCTTCTTTAGTTCGTGGTGCATTAACACTTGGATTATTTCGTATCATGTCTGACATGTATGGATCAACAGCACTGTTACTTCTGGTGTCACGTACTTTAAATATTGTAACAAATCCATTTCCCGTTTCATCTTTCTTACTACGATCTTGTCTGTGTGTTTGAAACAATGTCATTGCATATGTTTTAGATACACCAAGATAATCCATCAAAGCCTTTACTGCTTCCTGTCGTGGAACACCAGCCATATTATCTAATGAGTCAAATGCAAGCTTTCTTTTTGATTTTGGCTTATCAGCCATAAGATTCTCCCTATCGGTTAAAGGAATAGGTGGTAGTATCAGTACTACCACCCACCTGTTTAGTCAACAATTATTTTGTTGCTTCAACAGTTGCCCAAGTACCAGATTTGAAGTTCTGATAATATGTTGAGGCACCAGCAGCTGAAAGACCAACCGTATCTACGAATGCTGTAATCACTTCTTTGCGTTTTTTACCTACAAGCTTAACGAAGATGGCTCGTGCATCAGCTTTTTTGTTGACTTTTGTTTCAGTCTTGGCAACTGCTTTCTTAGCAGGTTTTGCAGTTTTCTTAGCAGCTTTCACTTCAACTTTTGGTTGTGTTGCTTCCAAAACTTGTGTCTTGAATTCAGCAGCTGACAGTTTATTTGATGTTGCTTTAAGCACATCATGTGTTTCACCAGCAGGTGTTTCAATTGTAATGAATTCACCATGTACGCTGATTACTGTGCCTAATACTACAACGTTGTTGTTTGTATGTGCTGATACTTTGTTGTCTTTACGAATGTTCATAATTTAATACTCTCTGTTAATTTAAAAGTTACCCGATTAATTAGTTAATCGATAGGGTTATTATACAACCATGTTATAAAAAGTCAACCAATTAATTAAACTTTTTATTTCCGTCTGGCCTCTCCACAACTCCCTAACCACAAAATACATTATAGACCTTTTATATAAAAAGGCAACTATATTTTATTCTTTTTTACTGAGCGACAAGCAAAGCATACAATTCTTGCTGTCTTCATGTATCTTAGAGGACGATTCTTTGCTTTTCTGTATTCGTCTTGTGGTACAGTATTAGGATGTACCATATCATTCTTACAACAGCAACATAACCCACCTTGAATTTTAAAACCTTTAACGATAGCAGATATGTTTGCAACTTTATACTTATGTGCTTTTTTCTTTTTGGTTTTTCTAGGTTTAGTAATTGTAACGTCTACCTTGATATTAACGTTAATGTCAACAGTTGATTTTGGTAATGGCTTAGCACCAATTCGTAAAAACAAATTGATAATATCAGACTCACACTCAACCATTTGCATGAATTTTGCATGTCCTGTCTCTCCTTTGATCCAGTTACACATATTACATGCACACACTCCATTTTCAGCTGTTCGCTTACCACCATCCTTTTTTAATTTTATAGCATGTTCAAATGTAGGATACAACCAATCACTTTTGTACTTATTTAAAAGATTATTACTGCGACGTTTTGGATGTCGGGCACTAAAATCATCCCATAAAGGTAACATTAATCGCTGACAATAAAAACATCGTCCATCTTGTTGTATAAACAATTGATTAGTCACTGCGCACACTATTTCTTACCCCCAAACAAACCATCAAACAAATCATCAGAAGAACCACCTGAACCACCAAACAAATCACTAAATGTGTCATATTCCTTTTTCTCTTTTCCCTTTTTGTGTTTGTGTTGAGCCCAACTACCAGCAGCAACCATCAACAGATTGAAACACTTAGTACATACAGGCTGCAACCCTTTCGATATGTTACCATCACGAATGGTACCCATAAACTTGTTGCATTGAACACAATGTAATTCTTTAGCCACGTTTAATTCTCCGTTTGAATTTAGGATATGAATAACTAGTGATAGTACCATCATCACCTTCATTTGCTTGACCACCCAATGCATCCACAAGACAATATGTTATTGTTCTGCCGTTATATGCTTGCATTGTATCAATTGCTTCTAACAGAATTCCTAACATCTCTGCCTTAGTTTCCTTTAGAAGTCTCTCTTCTAATTTTGCGGGAATTTCTACCATTTGTCTCTCCAGTTATTCAATATGGCTATTGTACTTCATTCATATAAAAAGACAACAATATATCTGAAATAAATCCAGATATATTATAGATACCAACAACTATTCGTAATAATCGTCAGCACCCTCAATTTCAAAATCATGCTCAAATACTTCCCACAACATATTAGATTGATACTCACCACTAAATTCATCAAAACTGTAATTAAATGCTTCTTGAATTATGTCTTCTGATATAGTACGAGTGAATACAATCTCTGTACTACCATCATCCTTTTTAATAATAGTAGCTGTAGAATCATTAGGAATTGTTAATGTATACTTCACTTTACGTTCTGACATGTTGTTCTCCAGTTGCTTAATCAATATAGCTATTATAGCTCATTGATATAAAAAGACAACAGGTTATTTGTATGAATATTCTAATGTTAGAATATTAGAATGTATATGTGGGATAAAGGAAAAGCCCGATGGGAGAGAGGCCACCGAGCTTTCCAGGGAATCGGATTATACGGAAGAGAGAGGAACCATATAATCCAAAAAGGTTGAAGTTGTTAGTTGTACTTTTGTTTGATGTTATGATGATAAGTAGAAGCACATGCAGTCGATACTTTAAGTTGCTTCATAAAAGCTGCCATAACTTCTTTTCGTACTGGCATCTCATTTGATTCATCGAACATCTGCTGAAAGATTGTCCTTGCTTTATCCATATTAGTCAACGCTTTCTTTTTAGTTAACTTGGGTGGTGGAGTTGGCTTCTTGGTGGTATCATCATCGAAAGTCATTTCCAATGGAGCTGTTTCAGCTGCTAGTATTGCTTTAACTGATTCAGATACATCTTCCATCTCAACATCACGATCTGCTGCATAAGTAACTTTCCACTCAGAGAATGTTGGGAATGGGGTTAATTCATCCTCCATCACATCTTTCTCTGTCTTATACAATTCAAATAAGGACGCTGCTGATAATGGTAATTTTGTTGTCATGTTTTATCTCTCTAAATGATTAAAAGTGTTATGTGGTAGAACTTTGGTTAACAACCAAACGTTCCATTTTTCAATGAAGCATAATAAGTAGAAGCACCTGCTGGTGTCATATCAGCTTCATCAACCAGAAATTGAATCCACTGTTTTCTAGGCCATCCTTCGTCTTTATGATCAGCCCACAATTTACAAACCAAATCTTTCTTAGCACCACGTTTCTTCTTGACTTTTCCGTTAGCATCAACTTTAACAACTTCTTCACGTTCAACAAACAAATATGGATTGGCTTCGATATAAACAATTGCTTTCCGTTCAGCAATGTTATACATAATAGCCATGTTGATTGGTTCTTCTGGATCACGAAAATGAATAGTAAAAATCTCTTGAATCAAATACAAGTAAGTATATTCAGCTTCACGATCGGTCAATTCATCACCACGACCAGTCAATTCGATAATGCGTACACGATACTCAGAAGCATCTAAATCACGATGATTATCAACTACAAATTGTGTTGCAATTAACCACGATGTTGTTGGAACTTTGTGTTGGTTGATAAATGCTTGAATTTTCATTGTTTTCTCTCTGTTGTTGTAATCAATAAAGCTATTATCGTCCATCCTTGGACTTCGGTCAACAGTTAATTTAAATTCTTTGTTCTACTGACACTCCACCAATATCTTCTAACTCAGACCAAACCTGATTTAAAAATACTGACTTCCGTTGAGCTTCTTGTGCTGAGCACTCACCATCACAATGAAGATTCTCAGGAGATAACTCACCTTCGACTAATCTAAACAATGGACGACATGCATCTGATGTTGTTGGCATTTCAATTGGTGGAGATTTTAACAAAAAGTTAATGACGTTTCTATTTTCTAAATATTGTGCTAATGCAGACATGCAATTCTCTCTTTTGTTAATTGACAGAGCCTATTATCCTCTATTGATATAAAAAGACAACCTTTTATTAATACGAAATTGTATTAATACGAAATTGTATATATTCTAATATTAGAATATTACTCACATGAGCCAAAATCAGGGAAGTCAAAGTCTGGTACTAAGAATGATAGATCAGGAAGTGATAGATCAGGAAAGTCTGGTACTTCTGGTAACCAATCATCCATCAAGCTATCTAACTCAGATGATATTGCACCTGATATTGATGTTGTTACCGAATCTATAAGACTTGTTATCTCTGCACCCAACTCAGCTAATATAGCTTCAACTTTAGCAATTGCCGCTTGTGCTTTCTTTAATAAGAAGTCTTGCAGTTTTGCAACTTCCATTAACAACTTCTGACCTCTTAACAATTGTTGTTGAATAAATGATGTTGAAGCTTCACCCACGTCAGAAACCATAGCTATTAATCGATCTGTTAATTCTGAACCTCCACATACTAAATTCTCAGCATTAGCAACAATCATTGCACCTGCCGCTATAGATTCTTCACCTGCTTGAATCGCTTCTACTCCTACCTCAGTAAACCCTTCTTCTATCGCTGCAGTACCAGCAACAACTGCTTGGTTACCTACATTGACAGCTTCTTTTCCAATCGTTAACACATCCATCTTATACTCCAATCATTATAACCTATTTATAATGATTGGAGCTACTAGATAAAAAGTCAACAGTTATTTGATTTCTATTGGTAAATCACTTGTACTACCTTTGTACATAACAGCAGTTACGCAATCTTCGTCATCCTGATGATAAAAGTATCCTATCAGATTTTCATCATTCTTATCTGAGTTAGGTACAAAGGTTATAGGATAATTAGAATCAACCTTCTCTACATAAGCTATTACCTTTTCACGATCTTCACCATAATAATCAATAGTGTCACCATCTTCATAACCACCAATTTCATACTGACTGTCATTAAACGATACTATATAAAACATTTTTCTCTCCAAATTTGTTAATAGAAGAGCTTATTATAGCTCTTCTATATAAAAAGTCAACAACTAATCTGTAACAGATTTAAAATCATTTTCAACCAACCCACATAACGTTAAGAAACCATACTCATTAATGTCTTTAACATCTGTTCCACACGCAATTTCATCAAGGACATTTTCAATCATACCGTCTATGCAATTCATAAAGAATTCAGCAACATCGTTCTTTGCAGATTCTGATTCTGACATATATGTGACAGCTCCTACAAATTCAGCTCCACACCACATCACTTCAAGTGGTACATCATTTACAGTAACATTACAACAAACAATATGATCGTCTGTAAATGTATCACCTACAATCTTAACATCTAATGTTAACTTTTGTAACGCTTCTTTTGCTTGTGTTATTATTTCAGTAACTCTCATTTATCTCTCCAAAATAGCATCTATAATAGCATGATACTCATCTGTACCATCAATTGCACTACCATCAACCACTCCAAGCTCATACATCATAGCTCTATGTGGTTCAGGACTCGTATCAATAATGTGCCTAACAGATTCATCAGCATTAACGTATGCATCATGAATTTGCTGTGCTATTTCTGTTGGTGTGGCCATTTCTCTCTCCAATTAATGAATCAATGAGCCTATTATCAGCTCATTGATATAAAAAGTCAACGGGTTATTTTGGTAATTCTTGCTTGTTCAGGAAGTCAGCAACACCTCTTGCAGTACCTTCGAATACTGTGGTACAGTTATTTGGGACATCGATAACTCTCCACCCATCACGATTCTCAACCCAAAAGTGGTTGTCTCCATTCGAGTTTTGTAGTACGAATGAATCATATGTGTTACCAACACAAGGACAATTGTTTTTAAGGAAGATACCAGTACTACCCCACCTGTCTTTAATACGTTTGGCCAAATTTACAAACTTAGTAGAACGTCTGACTAATGCATTATTAGTACAAAACCAATCATACCAACCACACAACTTATATGCATTATCAGCTGTTAACATATCTTTATTTACTGCTGATAATTGTGCTACTGTTACTTGTGACATTTACTCTCTCCTGTTAATGAATCAATATAGCTATTATCCTTTATTAATATAAAAAGACAACAATTAAAATGAATTATCTTTAAATAAATAATGACAATCACCACACCAAAAATCTTCAAAATCAGCTTGATTTACCATTTCATGTATAGTAAGAGATTCACCCCTATCCCTACAGTAAAACACACTATCATCCACATTACAACCTATACTTGATATCTCACCCAAAGTCAACAACTCATCAACTAATTCTTCAGTATTAAAGTATTTACGTAACATATCACCTGCATGACTATCATAACCATCCCAATGTAATGTTACTGCTGTTACTGTATTATCAGCATTTAATTTTCCAATTACTGCATTTGTACTCATAATGGTCTCTCTCTAGTTATGTGAATCAATAAAGCTATTATCCTTTATTCATATAAAAAGACAACAATATATCTGAAATAAATCCAGATATATTATAGATACCAACTATTATTTCATATCAATTTAACGAATATTCTAATATTAGAATATTCGAGTCTCCTAACATAAAGAAAGGGTGGATACTATCCACCCTCCTAAGTCAACGATTATTCTGGTAAATCTTCAATTGTTTTATGCCGATGATCATAACTTAATGATGGTCCATTAGATACGTGAGTGTATTCAATAAACGTATCAAGCTCATCACAACTAATAAGAATATCCTTCGATTTGATCTTATCTACATAACGATTCTTGACAACTAGACGCTTTAGTCTGGTAGCAAATTTTCGAGCCTCAGACTTCGTTTGAAAGCCTTCACCATCCCCAGATAATATATAACGATATCGTTTACCATACCAACCATCCGCTACATATACAGTTGCTACTAATACTAGGTTTTGATACTTAGCCATTTCTCTCTCCAGATTTGTTAATAGAAGAGCTTATTATAGCTCTTCTATATTAAAAGTCAACTGTTAATTTATGACCACTTACCTGATTTAATATTTGCGTAGTATGTTGAAGCACCTGCTTTTGTCATCTCAAGTGTTGACATATACTCAGCAATGATGTCCGCTCTGTTAGCAGCCCCACCCTTATTAACAAAAATGACAACAGCTCTTTCTTTTTTTGTACCACTTGTTGACTTTTTAGTTGTTACAGGTTTAATTACTTCTACAGGCTTTTCAGCTGCTAGAACACTGGGGTACTGTGGTTTCCATGTCAATTTAGCTTTTTTACAACCATTATGACTGTAATGATTTCTACCATACACTAATGCCGCTTGATGCTTGTTATGACGCTTAATGCCCATCATCATGCTCTCACCACAACCTTCACATATGTATTCGTATGATGATGTTCTTTTTTTGACAGCTGATGTGTCATAATCATGACAACGTGATGGATCAGCACCTAATACATTCATTACAGATTTCCACTCAGATCCATGTGGAGATCGTTTACCACCCCAACTACGCTGATTTGTATGTGGATATACGATTCCAGTAATCAAATGTGCCAATTCATGTGGTACTGTACGTTTCATGAATGCTTCAATGTTAGACATCAACAACGCTGGATTCAAATCAATCGTGTGAGTCACATAACATGCTGTTCCAGCCGTTGTACCACGCTTCTTATACACTATGGTAGGCATCTTAATATCAATGTTATAATGACTGTTAGCTGTGGCTAAACTGCTAGTCAGTTTTGCTAATACTTGTTGTTTGACTTCTGCTGTTACTAACATTTACTCTCTCCAGTTGTTGTAATCAATAAAGCTATTATAGCGTATTGATATAAAAAGTCAACTTATTTCATAACCCACAGTCGTCTTTTTTCATTTAAACCAATATCATTTTCTGATGTGATATCCCCATCAGCTGTGATCTGAATAACGTTTTCAACTTCAAAATCATAATCCACACATTTATATCCATTACCAGTATCCTGTGTGTATCGAACCTTATCACCAGCCTTAACACCATAATTACCACAACCACATCCATGCAAAAAGATTTTGGAAAATGTTTCATATCCACGTTGACGTTTCCCGACAATTATAGTACCATCAGAACCTTCCCATTCATGATGAGCAGTTGCTACTGTCACTGCTTTATTATCAACTAAACATCCTGCTGACATCATATAAAATTTTGACATATTCTTTTCTCTCTAAGTTGTTTGAATGAGCCTATATTATAAGCTCATCCATATTAAAAATCAACCGATTATTTTAACTCTTGAATAATATATTTAAATTCACAACAATCAATTTCCACCACATCACCATACTCGTTCAATATATAATCATCACTCAGATTGATATAATCTATCTCCATATCCAAATCTTCATATATTACACTGTAATGATTTCTACCACCTCTCACGGAAATATCAGTATCTAAATCACCAGTGGTTTTATCTATACTAACTACTATAAATCTCATCTTTAATCTCTCTCATTTAAAATATCTATTATACTTTATTATTATAAAAAGACAACAATATATCTGAAATAAATCCAGATATATTATAGATACCAACTTTTATTTTTATGTGGTTAACGAATATTCTAATATTAGAATATTCTAATATTAGAATATAAGTAAAAAAATAATCGTTGACTTTGGTTAGAAATTCCTAGGAGACTATAGGTATGAGATTAGTACCACATGACCACACAGAAGTCAACAATTATTTTAACCACAAATTAATTGTTGACTTCTTGTTGAAAATATGTGATAATATGGGTAATAATAACCATCATAGGAGAAATCCGAATATTCGAATATACTAATAAAGTATCCACTAATATACTTATTAACGAATTTATAATATTCGAATGCATTACTATGTCTAAAATTCCACACCACATTACCTAGGATAACTATGTCTGAAAATTCTACAACATTCAATATATCATACATCAATACTAAACTGGTTGATGGCATGTGGACCTATATCCATTCGTGGCAATCTATTAATACTGTAACATTTAATGAAAACGTTCTATCCCTTACTACACCAACTGTTCAACAAATACTACAACAAAATAACTTACTATCCCACCGACTGTCAATCAATACATCATTCGCATACCACAACGACTATACTCGCATCATCATACTCAATAACCTAGATCAATCACCATTCATGATACTCCACACAGAATCAGAAACCCCAACAGACTTCCTGAAAACAATTCAATCCAAATTCCGTTAATCCCACAATCATGTGGTGCATCCCACAATCATCACACTATTATCCGATCATCCCACAATCATCACACAATCATCACACAATCATCACACTGTGGGGCTGTGCATCACACTATCATCACACTATCATCACACTATCGTCCGTAGTGCTTAGACTTGTATTCATAATCATTATATAATATGCCTAACTTAATCGGAGAAACATTATGCAACAACAAGACTTTGCAAGACGAATGTCATATAGAAAAGCCCTGTCAGATTCTATCAAATTTGAAAAACCTGGATCACCTGAGTACATTAAACTGGATAAATTGATTCGTGACCTCGACAATCAGAAAAGTATAAACGTTGTATTACCAACATAAATACAGTACACTCAACAATCAGGAGAAATGTGTATGTTAGTACAAGATTTAATTGAAGGCGAAAGTAGATGGCCAAATGATAAACTCAAAAAATTGGTGGACGATGAATTCGATATCGATAGAATGCATGGCCACTCAGACAAACGATTCAAAGAATATGAAAACAAATCAATACCCGAATTGAAAAAATTACAACAAGCTTACATTAAACATTCAGAGTGGATTCCCAATGAAAGTAACACTGATCCACTAGAACGCTACGAAGCTAAAAAAGAAGCTCAATTATTACAACAAGCTATTATGGCAAAAGAAGACTAGACCCGAGGAAATCCCTATATGGTGACTAGTAACCACTTGATTTTTAACATATTCGAATTTTCTAATATTAGATTATTCGAATATTCTATCATTAGAATATTCGTAAAACAATAAAAGAGGTGGGCAACCCGCATTACACCGTTGACTTTTTTACTATCCCCCGGGATAATAGACATATCTTAATAACTAACTCAACCACATAATGCAGCCTGTAACACCAACCCAATGGGTCGGAGACCAAGTGGTACCCGATTGGCCACCTTTCCATAATAATCCAAAAGCCCTTAATGTTAGATCTGGTATCTTCTGGATGGACCTCGAACAAGCTTTCGATGTATACATACTGGATGGCAATACTCAAACCTTTAGTAAACACTTCACCACATTCGATGACGCTCTAACATTCATAAACGATACTAAACTTACCAAAATTGATGACCTGTGGACACGTGTCTAGGCAACTAAAATGACTGACCAAATATATAACAAACATGATGTGGAAAAATTAGCAAATTATATTATGGATAATGGTACCATAGATCTCGATCAAGGTGGTGGCCGCTATACACACGGACTACACTATTGCTCCGATTGTTCTCAATACGAAAATACTAAAGGTATTATTAACCACAATAATGACTGCATCATAAAAATTGCTCAGGATGTTCTAACATAAATCATCACAAATAAGGATTTCATCCCTAAATAACGGCACAAACGTTATTTAGGGATGCTTATATATTAATAACAAACTGTCAACTTCAAATAAAAATGCATTGACATTGCTAAACATCCACAAGTCCCTATCTTGCTGACTTCCCATCGCTTTACATATAGTACCGAATCTCTCACGCAACTCAGCCTCCCACACATACGTCTTTATAACAGCTAAGTCCGACCTTGATTTCAACGTTTCTTCCATCGATAATAATCCTTTAGTATCAATGACAATCTCTAACACATTAGGCGCATAATGCACACTTGAACATATACACATTATTTGATCAACATTCTTTATAGCATTGATCTGGGTGGTCAATGTCTTTCCTAAATATCCATTCCACCCAATCGATTTCCATTTGTCTCTCCACAATGGTAATTCATCTGGTGCCATTGGTATATCCTTAGGTATCCCACCTTCACGATGTAACTTCAAATATTCCAATCGACTGCCAAGGTGGAGAGACTGTACGTGTCTAACGGCTTCCCAGAAATCACGCCACTCATACTTCTGTCCAAATTTCTTATCAAATCCGTCAAAGGTATTCTCTACACCTAACCACTCATTCCAACTTTCCCATTCTTCTTTATATACATTTTGTGGTTGCTTTGGTATTGCCACAGGCTTATAACTATCATGCCACCTGAAATAATCTTGACGTGACTTTGCTAATGATTTCTCTCTGGTGGTAGCCTTGGCGGCACTATATGACATCCACCGTCTATCACGATGACGCTTGTGAACACTTACCGGAGATTGTATCCCATACTTATCTCCTTGGTACTCATTATTAGTTCTACTGTCTTTGTGGTATCCCACTTTCATCACATCCCATTATCATGCCACAATCATCACACTTTCATGTGGTCATGTAGCCAGTAAATTAACTGTTGTCTTTTTTTGTCAAGGTGGTATAATAGGCTCTGTTAGATACATAAACAACTATAACCACAGGAGCAAGACAATGTAACCACTTGAAAGTACACACAAAAGTGACCACCCTTAAACTATAGCCACAATAGGGGTCATAGTGAGGTGGCCACGTCGTCTATGTGATTTTCAAAATCATGACCACTTGCACCCGCAACTAGTCTCCACCTCAACAGGATTCCCACATTTTTTAGGGGCCCCATTCTTATTTATCGTTGACTATTAATATCAATAAACTCTTCATATTTTTCAATACAGTACTATCCCACATTTCCTGTAGTATTTAGTTCAATATTTTTCACAACAAATCACCCTTTTTTAACCACCTGATTAATATAGTCTTTTTGGGGGCTTATATTGTCTATTTATATTAAAGACCAATGGTAGTTGAAATGTATATGTTCCTAGGGTATAATAT
>Ga0209834_10001074_pt1 | contig 15724 bp, 14 predicted proteins | sample Mar14236cmmetaG_FD_184134 | JGI IMG/M metagenome (GOLD analysis project Ga0209834, IMG submission 184134) | Marine hydrothermal vent microbial communities from Guaymas Basin, Gulf of California to study Microbial Dark Matter (Phase II) - Marker... ...
TTCTCTGGTAGCGGCATCGGCGGCAGACGGGTAAATGCATCCGGCCAGGTTTCGAGCCAGACGTACGCGCGATGAAAGCACGACCATATTTTCGTCGCCCTTTCCGGACAGCCAGCCGGTCAGATTCCGGGCCATATCTTCAAACATATTACTCAATTTTCATCCTTCGAAATCAGATGGGCTTCTTTTACCGCTTTCAACTTATCCCGTAGATCGGCGGCACGTTCGAAATCTTCACTTTCAATGGCTTTCTTAAGCGCATCCTCAAGTCTTTCCTCTTCCCTGACCGGTATCGGATCACCCTCACCGGTAACGGGGACCTTACCCTTATGGAGCGAGGAACCGTGAATCTTGCGCATAATCGGTTCCAGGCGGGACCGGAAGGCATTGTAACATTCGCCGCATCCGAAACGACCCTGATGTGTAAACTGTTCGAAAGTAAGTCCGCATCGGGAGCAGGTAATATCCGGGATGTCCGTTTTTTTCTGGGGCGACTGCCCTATCAGGCTGGAAATCAGATCACTCAGAGGAAAAGGAACATTGGCAAGGGGCGAATGAAAACCTCTATTAGCGGCACAATCTTTACACAGAGAAAGGACAATTTTCTCATTGTTGATAATCTGCGTAAGATGCACGGTCGCTTCGTTCTTTTTGCAATCCTGACACAACATAAATCTATCCTAACCTTGATCGACCTCGTTGACAAGGCCGTTTTCTAATTTTACAATTCTGCGGCACTTTTTGGCCAGATCGATGTTATGCGTGGCAATAAGAAAAGTTATTCCGCGTGTCCGGTTCAATTTGGCCAGTAAATCGTGCAGTTTTTCGCCGGTTTTGATATCGAGATTTCCGGATGGTTCATCGGCGATAACGATTCCCGGGTCATTGGCCAGCGCCCTGGCCACCGCAATTCGCTGTTGTTCACCGCCGGACAATTGCCTCGGCATGTGATTTAATCTATCAGATAAACCAACATCGCAAAGGAGTTGTTCCGCAATTCCCCTGGCCTCGGTTTTTCCCTTTTCAGCGATAAGGCCTGGCATCATAACATTCTCGAGTGCGGAAAAATCTTCGAGAAGATATTGCTGCTGGAAGACAAAGCCGATATGGCGATTACGAAAACGAGCCAATTCGGTTTCGCTCTTGGAACCGAATTTTTCTCCTTTGACCTCGACCGTTCCGTCATTGGGGCGATCCAGACCACCGAGGATATGGAGCAAGGTTGATTTCCCGACGCCTGATTCACCGACGACGGCAAGCATATCGTCTTCATTCACGTTTAGATCCACCCCTTTTAGCACCTCGAGAACACCTTCGGATGTTATAAAATTTCTGTGGATATTCCGAGCTACGAGGAGAAAATTTTTGCCGGCTGCTTCCAATTCAAATGCTCTCCCTAATCCCTTGGTCAATCTATTACTATATAACTATTTTCGCCAAAATCGTCAATTTATTTAGGTTGCGTGCGATCTTTGACAGATTTATTGCCGCAGTACATCTATTACGGATTGCCGGGAAGCTTTGACGGCGGGATAAAAGGCGGCCAGAAAACAGATTATTATCGTAACCATCCCGGCCATAAGGAAATCCAGCGGATTGACTTTGATGGGCAGATAATTTATGAAATAAAGATCGCCAGGCAGAGAAATCAAGGCATACTTGTTCTGAATCCAGGCCGCAATCAGGGCAATCGACCAACCGAGAATAATACCTATGCTGCCTATTACCAATCCGTTATAAATGAAAATGCGGCGGATCGAGGCGGCGGTTGCGCCGAGTGTTTTAAGGACCCCGATTTCGGTTCGTTTTTCCATGGCCAGCATGACCAGGGTGGAAATAATAGAAAAAGCGGCCACGAGAACGATTAAAATGAATCCGATAAACAGCATTTTCTTTTCCAATGAGATCCAGGTAAAAAGATTTCTATGCAGTTCATTCCAGGTAACAATCTGGTACTGGTAACCCAGGACCGCCGTCAGGGCGGGCGCGATTTCCTCGGCAAGATAAATATCAGTCAATTTCAGGTGGACGGCGGTGACTTCATCATGCATCCTGAAAAGAGACTGCGCCGCGGGCAAAGATATATAGCTGAGCTGAGAGTCGAATTCATACATACCGGTTTCGAAAATACCGGTAACATAAAACTTGGCCACCCGGGGCCGCGTGTTTTTGCGTAAATCCTCACCTCTCAATGAGTACAGCACAATGGGATCGCCGACACCGACACCGAGACGGTCGGCCAGAGTAACGCCCATGACAATGCCGGAGGCATTTTCAGTGCTGTCGAAGGATGGAATTTCGAATGAATATTCACCGCGCGTTATATCTTTGGCTATATTGGCAGTCTGCCGTTCCAGCTCAGGATCAATGCCGCGTACGACGATACCATCGCCGGCGCTCTCGGATGATATTGCCGCCTTGTAATATATAAACGGCGAAGCGGCCACGACATCGTCGATTGATTCCACTTTTTCGATGATGCTGTGATAATCTTCGATTGAATGCGAATTTCGCGGGAATATCGTAATATGCGAGGTGGTCCCGAGCAGACGGGTGCGGAGCTCGGTTTCGAAACCGTTATGCATCGACATGACAAAGCAGACCACGGCCACGCCGAGCATGACGCCGAGAGCGGTGATCCATGTGGAGACCGAGGTAAAAAAGCGGCCGGAGCGCAGATACCGTCCGGCGATAAAGCGTTCATATTTCATTCTTGTTTTTTTTCTGTTTTTGTGCCAGGTCAGGACCCGACATTGATAATGCTTTCTTTCTTCTTATAGTGTCGGGTCACAACTCCCGGATAAAATCGGGGAATCAAAACCTGTTACAACATAAAGGTACTTCCGGTCTTCATTGGCTGTGGGGCAATCAGGACCCGGCACACTCATAAAGTAATAAATATCCCTCAAAAATTACTCATCCTTCTCCGGGCGCATTTGCGGAAAGAGGATGACATCACGGATCGAATGGCTGTTGGTCAGGATCATAATCAGCCTATCGATACCGAAACCGAGACCGCCGGTCGGCGGCATACCATACATCAGGGCGGTGACATAATCCTCATCGAGCTGATGCGCTTCCTCATCCCCTTTTTCGCGCGCCTTCACCTGCGATTCGAATCGCGCCCGCTGGTCATCGGGATCGTTTAGTTCCGAAAAGGCGTTGCCTGTTTCCAGTCCGCCGATATAACATTCGAACCGCTCGGTCAGGCGGGGATTTTCGCGGTGAACCTTGGCCAGCGGCGATATATCCAGCGGGAAATCCTTGATGAAAGTCGGCTGAACCAGTTTCGGTTCGACTTTTTCCTCGAAAAATTTCTCGACCACTTTACCCCAGTTGATCAACTCCTCGGAATCAATCTCGAATTCTTTTGCTTTCTCCCTGGCCGCATCGAAATCGAGTTGCAGAAAATCAATACCGGTTTCTATCTTGACGGCATCGACCATCGAGATTTCTTTGAAATCGGGTTCGAAATCAATTTCCATGCCCTCGTATTCGATTTTGTACTTACCGTGCAGATCGAAAACGACCTTGCGCATCATATCCTGAAAGAGCGCCATAATGTCTTTATAGTCGGCATAGGCCCAGTACAGTTCGACCATGGAGAATTCCGGGTTGTGCAGGCGGTCCATACCCTCGTTGCGGAAGTCTTTGCAGAATTCCCAGACCTTGTCGAAGCCGCCGACAATCAGCCTTTTAAGATAAAGTTCATCGGCGATACGCAAGAACAGTTCCAAATCAAGGGCATTATGATGTGTCTTGAAAGGTTTGGCGGCGGCGCCGCCGTAGATCGGTTGTAAAATCGGTGTCTCGACCTCGAGAAAACCGCGGTTTCTCAGGAATTCGCGGATGGAGTGAATAATCTTCCCCCGCTGTATGAATGTCTCGCGCACCTCGGGATTGACAATAAGATCAACATAACGCCGGCGATAACGCTGTTCCTTATCGACCAGTCCGGAATGTTTATCGGGCAGGGGGTGGAGTGATTTGCACAGTATCTCGAATTTGGCCACCATCACGGTCATCTCGCCGGTCTTGGTGGTAAAGAGGACACCTTCGACGCCGATTATATCACCCAGGTCGATCTTCTTATCATACAATTTAAAAATCTCTTTGCCGACATTATCTAACTTGACATAGACCTGGATCTTGCCGGTCATGTCATGGATGTCGGTGAAGATGGCTTTACCCATTTTCCGTTTGAGCATAATCCGTCCGGCCAGCCTGATTACTGTCTCTTTGGAGGAGAGATCATCATAATTATTGCGGGCCTCGCCGATCATGTGGGTCCGATCGAATTTATATGGATATGGATTTATATTTTTTTCTCTCAGATCGGCCAGTTTCCGGCGTCTGTTTCTGATCAATTCTTCCAGTGGTATCTGGGGCTGTTCGGTATTTCTCCGGTTCTGTTCGGGATTATTATCCATGAGTGGCCGTTCCTTATCTGGAAATTTTGTATTTTTTTAGAAGAGCCGCTTTTACCGGCGGAGGTACCAGGGTATGTATCTCGCCGTTATGGGCGGCGACATCTTTGACGATGGTGGATGACAGATATACCCATGACAACGCCGGCATCAGAAACACGGTTTCGACATTACGTGCCATTTTGCGGTTCATCAGGGCCATCTGGAATTCAAACTCGAAATCGGAGACCGCTCGCAATCCGCGAATGATGGCGCAGGCCTTTAGTTTTTTGGCCAGGTTGGCCAGCAGTCCATCGAATTGAATGACCTCGACCTGATTGACCCGTGTCAGCTCTTCAAGACTCGCCCGTACCAGTTCAAAGCGCTCGTCGTGTGAAAAAAACGGGTCTTTACCGGCATTTTTGGCTACCGCCACGACGATATGATCGAATAAATTGGTCGCCCGTTGTATCAGCGACAGGTGACCGTTCGTTATCGGATCAAAGGTGCCTGGATAGATGGCGGTTTTTGTCTGTCCCTCATTTTTTTGCGGCATAAAACGATACCTCGGTCTGGCCGTATTTTTTTCTTTTCAGCAGTTTCATATTTTCCGGTTTGGCCGTCAATCCGGATTTATGCTCAATAATAAGTAATCCATCCGGGCTAAGCAAGTTATAACGGAACACTATTTCGGCCACCATTCGGGGTGTTATTTCTTCATACGGCGGATCGGCAAAAATCAGATCGAATTTTTTCTCTTTTTCGGCCAGTAAACGTCCGGCCTCGCGGTAATCCACCGCCAGAACCGGCATATCCAGATCCACCGATTTCAGATTTTTTTTTATGGCTTCGACCTGTTTTTTCCCGGCTTCGACAAAGACCGCTGAAACCGCGCCTCTCGAGAGGGCATCGATTCCCAGCGCGCCGGAGCCGGCAAAAATATCCAGTACCCGGGCACCGTCGATATCATGCATGAGAACGTTGAAAATCGATTGCCTGACCTTATCGGTGGTGGGGCGGGTGGTTAGTCCCGGTACCGTATGCAGTATTCGTCCCCTTAATCTTCCTCCGGTAATACGCATGGTTCAGTCCACCGTCAAACCGAGGCCGACAAGATATTTATGGGCCTCCGGCAGAACATCCCCTGAAAAAAGCTCTGTTTTCATTTCGGGCAAAACGGTTTTTATTCCGAGACCTTTTTCAATTCCGTCGGCCAGGGATTGGTCGCTACGGTTGCCGGAAATAATTATTACCGACAGGGGGACCGACTGCGACAATCTTTCATAGGTTAGCAACTGGTACTGGATGGTGGCAATAATGTCGAGCAAGAAATTTTTTGAGGAGGCGGTATCGCTTATAGCGGCGTTACTGATAACGGCCCCAAGATGGATCGGGCGGTCATCTTCGATAAAGCAATATGATGCGCGATTGTCGGTAATATCCAGAAGGCAGATCAAACGTCCGCCGTTTTTGCGGCAATAATTTTTATAACCGGCCGCCATCGCCCATGAGCGGAGCCGGAAACCGGACGGCCTTATAAGACAATTTTGCAGAAACTCCAGTTTTTTATCGATTTCGCGGCGATTGTATGCTATGGCCAGCCTTTCCCGGCCGCTGTTGATCTCGTATGATTCCAGATAATACCGATCCTGTTCGTCCAGGAGCGAAGCAATCAGTTCGAATTGGGCCAATTTATCGGGATCCAGGCTTCGGTCCGCGGATATCCTGACATGTTTGATGATGGCATCCCGTTCGGGAACGGCAAGGTACATGCGTCCGCTATGGTCGATCTTTTGTTGGCCGATATGGTCGGCCGGGAGATCGATCAGCATGTCGACAATATTACGGCCGGTCGAGGAGGTCATCCCAACCAGGCGGATCCTGTTGCCGTAAAGCTCGGCGCCGTATTTTCGGCTGTGAAGTTCTACCATGCCCTGACCCCGATATACGGTTTAATTTTTTCGAAGGTGGCATAGCCGATGCCCCTGACTTTCATGATATCGGCCGGTTTTTCGAAGCGGACCGAATCGCGGAAGGCGACTATTCTTTTTGCCAGTGACGGGCCGATTCCGGGCAGAAGTTCCAGCGAGTCGGCCGGCGAGAGATTGAGATCGATTTCAAATACCGGGGCATAGCGGTAATCGGTATCGGCTACTTTCACCGACAGGCGGAAACTGTTATCGTCGACCCGCGAGTAATCATAGAGAAACCGATAGGCGGATAATATCGCCAGAAGCGCCGAGAGAATCACTATAACGCGCAACTGGGCCGGTGAAAATTCAAAAAATCGATTCATAATACAGCAAAAACTCATTAAGATTTTGAGGCCAATATATAAAACCAAACGGAAAAATCAACCGCCATCGACAGGCAGGGGATTTTTTATATTTCTTTTGTATACCCAGGCCTCGTTAAGGTGATTGTACTTCGGATTCATAAAGTGCAGGATGGCGTCCATCAGGGACGGCGTCGAGTGAAAAACCGGGCTGATCTCCCCGAAATAACCGGTCAGGGAATCGGCATGCCGGTCGGCATGTTCATCGGAAAAGATTATAAAATAATTGGCCCTGTTAAAGACCGGGGAATGGGGGTCAAGCGCCGCAAGTTCCTCCCATTTATCCACCTTAAAATAGTCCGGTTTGGTGTAGCCGGCATAGCTTACGGCCAGAAACCGCCGCCTTTCGGTGCGATCGATAACGACCGTTTCGACATCATCCTGCCGGGAGAGATACACAAACGGCTCGACCATGCCTTTGTGGGCATAGTTGAATGTGAACAGGGGCAAGACTATAAGGTTGAGGATAACGGCAAACACCGCCGAGTATTTGAATATTCGGCGCATAAGTGATTTGGGGTTGCTGTTTTTGAGCCAGAAGTACAATCCAAGCATGCCCAGGACGACCAGGAGCGGAAAAATCGGAATCATAAACCGCTCTTCCTTGTGGCGGATAAGACTGTGGATGATAAAGAAGGCGGCGGCCGAGGAGAACAGGATCAGGTGGCTGCTGATGATTTTCTTTCGAAAGATACTGAAAATGAAAAAGAGTGAGAACGGCGGAATAAATATTCCCAGAATCAATCCGGCGAACATATAGATCGGTTGCGGAAGCGGCGGGCTCTTGGTTACATATAAAAAGGAATTGAAAATATTGTAGGTCGAGCGCCCGAATGTGCCCAGATAGACGGCATCGAGACTGGCTCCGAAAACGGCAATGAGCATGCAGCCGGTGCAAAAATAAAGCGCCGGGCGTATTCTTCCGGTCAGGTACCATATCGCAAACGGTATCGGTATGACCGCCAGGCCGGTGTTGAAACGGATCAGCCAGCTCAGGGCACCGAGGATTCCGGCCAGCATTAGAAGGCGATTGTTTTCTTCGCGGACACCACGATACGCGAAATAGACGCACGGCATCAACAGATCGGCCGAGACGACCTCGACCAGGTTACGGACCCCAATGTATGGCATCAAAAAATGCGCGGCAAGGATCAGCCCGGTGATAAGGGAATAATTCTTATTCCCCGTTGCGAGGTGAACATATTTGAAGCCATAGTACACCAGCAGGAGAGATAACAGAGCATGAATGAGCCGTATGAAGTACATCATCGGATCGAGATCATACATACCCAGCCATGTCAGGACGGTCATGATACCGTAGTTGAAAAGGGTGTATAACGGTGACCGGCCGACATCGGTCCCTTTCATGGCATTCCAATTTATGCAGCCTTCTTCCGAGAGCAGGCTGGTCTGGACGGCATTGTATGATACCTGTATGGTTTCAAAATGATCGTCGTTGGCCATAAAGCCCTTGGAAAAGACGACGGAACATAGCCGCAGGGCCAAAGCGACAATCATGCAGAACAGCAGGGGATGCTTTTTTATAAAGTGAAGCAAGGGTTTTTATTTCCTGATAACCATTATCACGCCGATCATGATAAGCAGTGAGCCGATGATTGTAAAGAGATTAAAGGTTTCGTAGCGTACAAAATAGCCCAGGGCAAAGGCGACAAAAGGAGTAATGAAGGCTATCTGGGCGACTTTGATGACCTCCATTTTTTTCAGAAGCCAGTAGTATCCCAGAAAGGCGACGACCGATCCAAAAACAGCAAGGTAAAGCAAGGCGGCGACCGAATTGAATGTGATTTTAAAGGCGGAAATCGGTTCGAATATGAGAGCAATTATGACAATCATGGCCGCCCCGGCCAGCATCTGAATCTCGGCCAGAACGGCAACATGATATTTGCGCAGATAGGCACGGATATAGACAGGCCCGAAGGCCGCCGCGGCCGCGCCCAGAACAGCCATCACCACTCCCCAGAATATGATGTGGGACCGAACCAGAGAATCGTAGAAGACAAAAATTATTCCCAGAAAACCGATTACAAGACCGGTCCATCCGAGCACATTAAGCCGTTCCTCTTTTAGCATCACAATCGAAAAACCGGCGACAAAAAACGGGAAACTGGCAAACAAAAAGGCGGTCAGCGAGGAACTGATATAGACCTCTGCCCGGTAAATCAATATATAGCTGAGACCGTACATAAACAGTCCCGGTAAAGCCACCAAGGCGGTCTCTTTGAATCCTTTCGGGTATTCAAGGTTGCGAAATCGGTTGACGAGGATAATAATGGCGCCGGCAATGACAAAGCGAATCCCGGCCGACCAGAAGGGCGGGGAATCTTCGAGACCGATTTTTATAGCCAGCCAGGTCGATCCCCATATAAGGCAGAGAATTGTATAGATAAAATAGACCATGTTGCAGTCAATAAATCCAGAAATGTCGAAAAGTCAATCTTAATAAATCAAGATAAACGCAAATTAATACTTGACAATACTTAAATATACCTTATAATACTGATAAATATTAATAAAGGCGGCATAATGTGGAAAAGGATGAAATAAAAAAGAAATACGCGGCCATGCATATTGCAGAAATATCTCTCAGGGACGCTCTGCTTGATGATGATCTTCGCGATGATTCTCTACCCATTAAGTTTTACACCACTGCCGAAGTAGCCGAAATGCTGAAGATGAATGTTCAGGTGATCGCCCGGAAACTTCAGCGCGGCGAATTGCACGGATATAAAATCGGCAAGGACTGGCGGGTTGCCGAGAAGGATCTATGGGCATGGCTGGATAAACATTCCAACCGGAAAAGGCTGAGCCCGGCCGAGAAGGTGATCAACAATTTCCTGAAAAACGGGCGGTTCAAAACTTTGCCGGCCCAGAGAAAAAAGCGGAAATATATCCTCGAGTATATACTAAGGCGTTTCGAGACGGGGCGTGTATATACCGAGAAGGAGATTAACGAGAAGATTCTTGAATTGAATGATGATTTCTGCACGGTTCGGCGGGAGTTCATCATGGAAAAAATGATGACCCGCTCGCAGGGTAAATACCAGAGGAATAAAAGCTACATATTCACCAGTTAAGCGGATACAAACGGCGGCGGACTCAATATCCGCCGCCGTTATTCTACTCGTAAATGTTATGTTTTTCTAAGGTGTTCCGCCGGGTGGACCGTCGAGCTGAAGGACCTGGCGCACGAGCTTATCGTTCCGGTTGTTTTTATACTCGGCGTGTTGCCGGGTGACATCGACCAGTTCGGTATAGCGTTTAAGTTCGATGAGCGCGCCCGCCAGTTTTCGATAGGTGGGGCCACTGCTTCGATTCATATTGAAGGCTTCATGCAGAAGCGGAAGGGCTTCATCGTATCGTCCCTGATAAAATCTCAAAAGTCCCAGATCGGCAACGTAGAACTGGCTTTCCGGGTTTTTATCGATCAACTCGGTGACGACCGGCTCGAAACTGTTAAGGACGCTGTCGGCCTTGACCGTGTCGCCCTGCTCGCGCAGATATTCATAGTAGGTGACATAGCTTTGCAGGAATTCGGGATACTTTTCGATGGTAAATTCAAGCATGTCAAAGGCCCGTTCAACCTGTCCGGTGCGCCAGAATTCACCGACCAGCCGGATGGCATTGAAGCCAAGCGAAAGCATCACGCCGGTAGCGTTTTCATCGCGATAAATATTGGGATTATCCAGGCCGGTGTATTTATACACTTCTTTATACAGGCGGTAGCCCTCTTCGGCGTTTATTTTTCTTTCCCACTTGGCGGAATCCAATTTATACAGCAGACCGGTAGTGACGGCGATGTCGCGCAATTTGAGCGGTGATTCGGCATAGGGTTCGGATGAGAAATAGATGGGATTTTTCCATTTATTTTCGATCACGACCTCATCGACCATCATATCCTGAAGTTTCCAGATTCGTCCTTCGAACGGCGCCGGGATAAGATAGGTGCGTCGTTTCCTGGGCCGGTCGACAAAGGTCGATTCGGGCCGGCGGATGGTTTTGCCCTGGTATTCGTAGTTGTTCCAGATGATCTGTTTATCAGAAAGCGAAATCGGGACATCATAATGATTTTTCATCTGAGCGACATACCAATCGGTATTAAACAGGGACAGGTTTACCACGCGGACATCTTTACGATAGTCATATACCTCCTGAACACACCAGAGCGGGAAAGTATCGTTATCACCGGATGTAAACAGGATAGCGTTTTCCTCACAGGTATCGAGGATATTTTCGGAGTAAATTTTGGGGTAATAATTTTCCGAGCGATCGTTCTCAAAATAATTGCCGGCCAGCGCAAACACGGGCAGGAAAACCAGCAGTGAGGTCACGGACATGACCGGTTTATGTATTCCCGATGCGGCCGTGGCCCTGCGGATCACATCCATGAGAGCGGCCACGCCGAGCCCGAGGGCAAGCCCGAAATAGGCAAAACCGGGAGTGAAGAAATAGTCTCGATTTCGAACCTCCAGGTAGGCATCGCCTGTCTGAGCATTATACATTATACCATCGGCGAAATTCATATACAGGACCAGGCCGGCAGTGCCCAGCAGGAGTAAGATCAGGAACGGCAACCCGATCTGCACCCTTTTTCTCGAGGCGTAATAAATTCCGAAGAGGCCGAGCAGAAAGACCAAGAAGAAGATTTTTTTCATCCCGTACTGGGCCTCGAAATAGCTCCAGAAACCCATGTGGGGATGACGACCGAATTGATGCGCCCAGGTTCCGCGCCGCTTGAAGACTCTTTCCACCATCAGCTGGGAGCCATACTGCTTACGATCGAGATAATTTATAAAGGCCTGATTTTTGGTTTTGCTGAAAAATGCCCAGGGGGCAAGGCTGAAATCGCGCGAGGGGTTGTTTTCATCGATTCTGGGGTTCAATCCCGACCGGATTGGGATAAACAGATGCAGGGAATAGCCGATCACGGCGATCACAATAATGGTCAGTCCGGTGCGCCAATCCATTTTGCGGGCGAGGGAGGATATGACCAGCATGGCGATAATACCGGCTATCAATCCGTAGAGAAATTGATTGAAGCCGACCATGATAAGAGAAAAAGCGGCGATACCGATAAGAACCGGCCAGTTAATATATTTGTAGACCAGAAAAACAGCCAGCAGAAGAAAAATCACGGTCGCAAAAATGAAAGCCTGAAAGCCGCCGTCCATGTTGGAGAAGGCTATCATTCCGAGGAGTTCAACCACGAATAAGAGACACAGGGTGATCCAGGCTTTGGCCGGAGCGTCTTTTTTCAAGATAAAAAATACGGCCGCAACCGGCATGACCAGAAAAGTGGTCAAATGGACACCGACACCGAGCATGGCCATATAGCAGACCATGATTATAATTTTTGTTCCCTGCTTTGTTCCCTGGACATTATAGTAGATCAGCATCAACCACAGGATCATGGTCATAATCATCAGCGCCAGCCCATAGACTTCGGCCTCGACGGCATTGGCCCAGTAGGTAGCGGCGAAGGCCATAAACAGCGAGCCGACAACGCCCCCGATATAAGGGATAAAACGACTCCATGTGTCCGTGTCATTTTCATCGAACCAGAACCTGATAATCCTGACGACTGACAGGTATCCGAAGACGACTGCGGCGGCGGATGAGATAATCGACAGAATGTTGACGCGGAAACATATATCGGCCGCAACAGGAAGAATCGAAAAGATTCGCCCGATCAGAATGAAAAGCGGTGAGCCGGGCGGATGCGGAATTCCGAGAATATATGAGCAGGCGATAAATTCGCCGCAATCCCAGTAAGAGAGAGTCGGGGCCACGGTCAGTCGGTAAATTATCAATGTAAACAGGAAGATGAATCCCGCAATATAGGCGTTGGTTTTGTCAAAACATTTTTTGGGCGAATCTATTATAGTATCCAAAAGAACCTCCTAAAGCTCAAATATTATACATCCGATAATAAGAAATAGTCATTGTATTTCATAACTGGCAAATATCGCGACAAATATAACTATAATTGAGTATTTCACAACCAAAATTATACTCATAACGGTCGCGGGCAGACTAAAAAAATCAGGAGGATTTCATGTTTATCTGGTGTGCCATAATGTTTTTCCTTGGAATCGCGGCATTCCTGGACTCCCTATTCAACTATGGAAACATCTTCAGACAGATCAATTCTGTCTTATTTATGCTGATTTCGCTTGGTGTTATGATTCGGACGACAATCAAGATGAAAGCCGCCAAGCTGGAGAAGTATGAAAGCAGAATCGAGAATCTGGAAATGCAGATCAAGGCTCTGACATCGGAAAAAGAGCGGCAAAATCAAGTGGAGACTGCTGATTATTAATGGTCAGCTTGCCGGGCGGGCATTTTCAAGGATTTGAAGAGCCTCTCTGATTTCTCCCGTAAAGGGATAACTGTTGAAATTTTGCAGTAAATCCCTGTAAATCTCTGCGGCCTCATCCGAACGATCGGGATTTTGGGATAAGATCTCCCCTTTCAGTTTCAGGGCATACGGGAAAAAGTAATCGTCTCCATAACTCTCTGCCATCTGGTTTATTACGCCAAGGGCGGCGGAGGTGTCATGGAATTGGTAATAATGTTCGGCCAATCTCAGCATGGCCAATCCGGTCAGCGAAGACTGGCCCCTGCTGATAATCTCTTTATATTTTTCGACCAGCGAATCGGGCATCAACCTGGCCTCGTAATATACAGCCTCGGCATAGAGATGAAGCGCCCTTGGATATGATGATTGGGCTTCACGAATTATCAGGCTGTTTATTATGGCATCGTTGGTATAGTAACCTCTCGGAAAATCCGCGATAATTTTGCGAAAGGCCAGGTCGGCTTCACCGAATTTTTTCTGATAAAACATGATCATGGCCAGATTATAAGAAACAAGCTCGTTTCGTTCAGCTTCGCCACCTTCAACAAGCAATCCCGAGAATCCGATCGCGGCCGAGTCGAGCTGTCCTTTCAGGATATTAAGCCGGGCCAGTTCCAATCTGGCGGAAAAACGGGTCGGGCCGATATTGAAAGACCAGGCGGCGGAGTCATAATAGATCCGGGCCGTATCGTACTCGAACATGTCATAACGATATATATTGCCGATTTCCAGAGCCGCCCTGGCCTTGTCGCGGTTTAACGGGTATTTATCTTTTATTGAGCGGTAAACCTCGATAGCGTCCCGGTATCTTCCGACTCCCTCAAGCGCCTCGGCATAATAAAACCTGTATTGTGATATTTCATTTTTCTCGATATTTTTTTCATTAACATACTCGGCCATGACAATGACCTGTTCGTACATTTTTCTCAGGTAACAGTTTCTCATATATCGAAACAGCTCACGCCCGTCGTTTTTCTGCAGGGAGTCAAGCTGGATGGATACTCCAAAGGCATCCTCGAACCTGTCGGCCCGGATATAAGCCTCCTGCAGGATTTTCATGGCGTAGGTATCATCCGGCAATGAATCCAGAATGCTTTTCAGAGACCCGATGACCTCATCGATCGCTCCCGGATACCGAAGTAGCAGGGCCAATTTTCGGTCTGCCTCGGTTCTCAGGAGCGAATCGGAGACGGCGGCGGTATAATATTCTTTGACCGCGTTGCGGTAATCACCGCGATTTTCGAACAGGGCGGCTCTCTCGAGGGCAAAAAGAATGGGATTTGAGAATCTGACACGCCCAGATTCTATCATGGACAGGGCTCTGTCATTGAAGCCGTAATTGAGCAGTTTGATGATGATGGTCCGGTATATGTCCGGATTGCCCGGATATTTATCAAGCATATTGTTGATCTGCTTCTCGACGGTCGAATCGACCCCCGACTGCAGGTACAGCTCAAAGAGCCTGATATGGTATTCATAGTCAAGGGGGTATTTTTCGAGAAGTCTTTGCAGTAACAGCTCGGCCTTGGAAGCGGCTTTCAGGTGAAGATAACAGTCCAGGAGAAGCGAAACGGTTTCACGCCGCGAGGGATCCTTGGCATACATGTCCTCGAGAAATTCGACGGCGCTGAGATAGGCTCCCCGGGTCATCAGCTGACGGGCAAGGATCAAATCATCAAATTCGGCCCTTCTATCTTTATCTTCCCCCCCCATGCGGAAATCCGGCACTCTTTGAGGTTTTTCAACCTGACCGAATGCCGAGAAAGAGAGCGTAAGAAACAGGAGGAATATAAAAATCGAAAGGCATTTATTCATTGTCATCCGCCGGAAGAGGTGATTGATAATTCATCGATTCCAGAAGAGCCTTGAAATAAGCCTTGATATGCTGTTCGTACTCCTCGGGATAGCTTTCATCGAGGAATTGGCGGAGCCTGTCTTCGACATCGAGACCTCCCTGCAGATGATTGCCGGACAGGGCGGCCGGCGATGATCTCAGGACATCCTGACCAATCGCGGCCTTGCGCTGATCGGTAAAGTCTTTTCTCTGCATCGTCCTGGTAGCATCGAGCATCCGCGAATAAATCTTGAGCTGGCGGTCGATCGTTTCATGTCCGACCTCGCCGCTACTGAGCTGATCGACCACTTTTTGCATATCTTCGGCGACAGCATCGAGACGTCCGAGCACCTCACGGCTTTGTCCGAATTCCTGTTCCAGTTCCTGAAGTGATTTTTGTATCGCTCCCTGTTCTGCGGCCAGACGTTTCATGGCCTCCTGCCCGCCCGGGCCCATATTATTCGGATTCTGGCACTGCGACTGTGTCTGCTGATTGAGTTTCTGCTGCTGCATACAGAGCGATTCCATTTTCTGTGACGGATTATCGCAACTGCCGCCTTTATTGCACTGGTTCTGTTGTTCGAGAGCATCGAGCATATTAAGCGCCGCGCGGTTCAAGCTCCAGAGAGCCTCACGCTGATAACCGATGGCATCGGTACTGCGGCGATTGGTAAGTTTGTCAATGGCAAGGTCGATATTACCGAGAGAATAATTGACCATACCATGCAGTCCCGCCGCCAGGAACGGCGATTCTTTGCCGAGTTCCTCGATAC
>Ga0209834_10001075_pt1 | contig 15724 bp, 22 predicted proteins | sample Mar14236cmmetaG_FD_184134 | JGI IMG/M metagenome (GOLD analysis project Ga0209834, IMG submission 184134) | Marine hydrothermal vent microbial communities from Guaymas Basin, Gulf of California to study Microbial Dark Matter (Phase II) - Marker... ...
GCTAAGGTTTCTGCTCCAAAAACCGGGACAATGGCTTCAAAAATACAATCGCCAAAGATACAAAAACAGGGACCTGGCGGAAAAAGAAACGTAAAGATATATGAAGTGGAAAGAGAAAAACGCTCTGCCCAAAGAGAGCAAGCTTCGGTTCCACCTGGCGAATGAGTTTTATTGCTCCGTCAACATCTATATTCATTTTTTCCTCATCAAATGGATATATGTGTAAATTTAAGCCCCGCAGCCCCGCCGCTCCCCACTTACCAAATGATATGTGGGCTCCATCCGCTGTGTCAAGCACCGTAACATCATCGCCTGGCGAGGCAAATGCCTTGAAGATTGCCATGTTGGCTACAGTTCCCGAGGTGGGGCGGACATCGGCATATTCGCAGTCAAAAAGTTTTTTCGCAAGCTCGATTGCCTTTCTTTCCACTTCATCGAAATATTTGCAACCCTGATAATATCTGTTGCCTGGAGTGCCTTCTGCATATCTTCCATGAAAATCGGTTACAAGCATTTCTTGGCAGAGGGGCGAGAGAATATTTTCTGAGGCAATCATTGGAAGGCATTCACCGAAAAATTCATTGTTTTTTCTTGCCATTTCCCTTACAAACAGAGCTTCTTTAAGCCATTCCATGAAATGAAATGGGGATGCAAATAAAAAGGTAGTGGAATGAATGGATGAGAAATTCGCAAACAAACAAAAAAACGAAATGAAGTTGTATTTGGAAGATTTGTTTATCCTCAATTAAGGTTTATACGATAATGCTGGAGATTTGAAGGCAACATTCTGGGGATATACAATTATAGCCCCAAAACAATTTAAATATTGCAGCATTTCCCATTATGGCATATGCAATATTTGAAATTAAAAAAGAAAATGAGAGCATAGTTGAAGAAATAAAGAAAGATGATCTGGTGAGTAGGCAGAGTATATGGACAAGGGATGCAAAATCTCTTGGAATAGAAGGCGATAGCGTTTTCCTGAAAATAGAAGGGGATGAGGAAGCAATAAAAAAAGCGGAGGAAATTTTAGGGGAGAGGGCGAAGAAACTGGAAGGGGAGGAAAAGGAAAGAGTAAATGAGAAATTTATTGCAGATGAGGAAAAGGCAAGTGAAGGGATGGGTTTCATTTTTGGATGAAACTGCAAAAATGAGATGGTGCATCCTTATAGTTGCCATTCTCCTCCTTTCTTTTCCCCTTTATTCGGCTCAAGAATTATATAAGGAAGAAAAAAGATACATCAATGTTGCTGTATATCCTTCCATAGTTCCGGCAATAAAAGTCCTCGAATATTCTCTCAAATATGGCTGGGAGGTTGATGGCATTTATTATCAGTTTAATGTATCAGAAATAAACATGAAAGAGGCGGAGGGAAGGGGAAGAAATCCTCTCAACACAGCCAATTATGATGTACTCGTGATAGGAGCAAGCGCCCGCCAGTATTTCCACGGCATAAACACACGATGGAAGGAAAATGTTCGCAAATTCGTTGCCAGCGGCGGAGGCTACGTTGGCGTATGCGGGGGAGCTAATGAGGCATCGCTGGGATATGAACATCCGAAAACATTTTTTGACCATGTTATAAATGCAGGAGTGCTTGGAATTGCAAATGTATACATAAATGATGACCAGAATGAAGAATGGCAATATCTCTACAAATCTGCTGGACTGGAGGGCGGAGTTCCAGTAGCATGTGAATTAACGAAACATCCCATCGTTGCAGTAAGTCCTGATAATCCTCGCATTATAAGGTATGAAGGCGGGCCGGGTATGTATGAGGGTGATGGCAACGATGATTTATTTGGCGAGATAACTCCCATCGCTTTTTACGCTGAAGAAATTAGTGAAAAAGCCCCCATACATTTCTGGAAAAAGATAAATGGAGAATGGAAAATAGTTGGAGATGTTAAAACTGATTTGAAAGGACTTTATGCAGCGATAGCCACAACATATGGAAATGGAAGAGTTGTTCTCTTCGGCCCCCATCCTGAAGAAAAAACAGTTATTGGAGGACATGTTGAGGAGTTTCTGGGAAGGAATAAATATACACTTTATCGCCAAGACTATCTTTATAGATGGGTAAATGGAACACCCATGAACTGGAGCTACAACTGGTGGATTTTGAGGCGAAGCGTGGCATGGGCGGCTGGGGTGAGCGAGGGGCATCTTCCGCCAGTAGATGAAAGCATGCTATTTATTACTCAGCCCAATATATGGCATCCTGGCATATATTTGAATGGTCGCAAAGTTCTTCCGGCGAGTGTAAATGTTTTTGTTGGAAGGGCAAAGATAAGTGTATATTGCAATTTTGATGGAAAAGTTGAATTTTATATTGATGGAGAGAAAATATTTGAGGATTCCTCGCAGCCCTATGAGTGGGGAGGTAACATAGAAAAAGGATGGCATGAGGTAGAAGTAAAAGCAAGGAATGGAGATATAACAGTATACGGAAACATGATGGTATATTCAGTATAGCCACTATTCTCTAATCTCTCCTTTTTCAACAACATTCTGCACAACCTTTTTTATCCTTTTCACAGCAACATCTATTGCTTCAAGATGCTCCGTTATTTCAGGCGATGCTTTCTGCATCGCCAGGTGAAGAAAACCCTCTGCTATGGCAATCGGATTGAAGAAATAATGGGCGGTCATGAGCTTGAATTTCTTTTCTTTTTCTAAAGCCCTTGTTTTTTCCTCGCTCAGGAAAGCAACGAGTATCGAAACAATGATAAGGAGGGAGGATTCGATTATAAGGGAGAGAAATTCCTCTTTTCCAGCATTTTTTGTGCTGTCTATAAAGAAGGAAAGAAAAATCATGATGAATGGGGCGACTAATCCTTTTCTTCCCCACCAGAAAGTGGATAGAACTGCTGGAAGATAATAAAAATGGCGATAAAAAGTGTATTCTGGAAATCTAACTCTATAAATCGAGGCAATAAAAACAGAAAATGAAATGAGGAAAGCAACGAGTAGAATTTTTATTATTGCCTCTAAATTTTTCCATTTCATTTTACATATCTAATCAATGAGATAAATTTAAATTATTCGGAATTTGGAAGGCTGGGGCAGGCTTTGACATATCACCACTGCAGGAGGCATCGAAATACATAAATAATCAAAACAAATTTTAGAAGCGATTTATATGAGGAAAATAGTGGTATTTCTGGTGGTTATGCTGTTAGCTTTCATAAATGTGTATGCAGGAGGGCTTAGTGCCGATTTTTACTGGGAGCCACAAACACCAACAGATATGCAGGAGGTCCATTTCTATGATAATTCTACGGGCGACATAATCGCGTGGATATGGTATTTTGGAGATGGCAGTAGCAGCACGGAACAGAATCCCGTACATGTGTATGAGGATAACGGCACATATACTGTAAGGCTGGTTATCATTTCTTCATCAGGTGCAACTGACTATGTGGAGAAGGTGATTACAGTACTAAATATTCCACCTGTTGCTGATGCTGGAGAGGATATAATTTCCAATAATCTTACTGTGCTGTTCAATGGAAGTTTGAGTTATGATGTGGATGGAAGCATCGTTGCCTGGCACTGGGAATTTGGAGATGGAAATACTGCAGATGGGGAGACTGTAAGCCATACATATGAGGAAGAAGGCATATATGTTGTAAACCTCACGGTTGAGGATAACGATGGAGATAGCGATGATGATAGCATAGAGGTTATGGTAGATATAACACCTCCCGTAACAAATTATACCATAGAAAATGAAAAGGCATGGTACAATGGTAATGTAACTGTTTCACTTGAAGCGACAGATAATCTTGCTGGTGTAAATTACACAATGTATCGCATCGACAATGGAAGCTGGGAAAAATATGAAGAAAACTTTACTGTATCCGGCGAGGGAGTCCATAAAGTATATTTCTATAGCGTTGATAACGCAGGAAATGTGGAGGAGGAAAAGAATGTAACAATAGGTATCGATTTAACCCCTCCAGCAACAAACTACACAATCAATGCAATATATGGTCAGAATAAATGGATAAAAGATTATGCAATAATCTCATTTAATGCAACAGATAATCTTGCAGGAATAAACCGCACCATGTATAAGATTGATGACGGGGACTGGGAAGAATATACAGAGGCAATTAACTTTTCAGTGAAGGGAGAGCATGTGATTTACTTCTATAGCATCGACAATGCAGGAAATGTTGAGGAGGAAAAGAATTTCACTATCAAAATAGATAAAGATGCCCCCACCATGAGCATAACAGCTCCAAAGCAGGGCTACATTTATATAGCAGGTCGCCGCATCATGCCAACACTTTTCAAAAACACTTTCATTATAGGCAAAATGACTGCAAGTGTAGACGCAAATGATGCCACATCAGGCATATATTATGTCGAGTTTGTTCTAAATGGAGAAGTGCTTTGGAGAGACTACGTTGCCCCATATGAGGCGGAGTTGCCAAGAGAATTTCCACTGTCATTCAACAAACTCAAAATCATTGCATATGATATGGCTGGCCACTATATAGAGAGTGAAGAAATATCTTACATAAAGATTCTATAATCTCTCCCCTATTATCTATTTCTTATTCCTAATCTCTTTTATATTCTATGGCATAAAAATATAAATTATTGCAACATTATTTCATATGGAATTTGAGATCAGGGTTGTTAAAAGCAGTCCACTCACTGGTGAAGATAATTATAAAAGAGTTGCAGTGGAATTTCTAAAACAGATTGGATATATGTCAGATAATGCGGGAGAGGAATCAATAGCATATAAACTCTTTGAATGTTTTTTGCTGCACCCCACAAAGGAATGGACTATTGAGGAATTAATGGCTAAATTGAATGCCACAAAAGCAACTGTATATAGGCATCTAAATAAACTAAAAAGTATGGATATACTGGAGGAGGGAAAGGAAGGAGAGGGAAAAAAGATTAAAAAGACTTATAAACTTAGATATGGAAACCTCGTAAAAGCATGGAATTTCGTTGAAGCGCATGTTAAGGTGGCAATGGAAAATTATGCTGAAACTGTAGCTCATCTACAAAGACTCATTGAAAGGAGGTATTTAGAATGAAGGAGAGAGAAATTGAATTGGTGCCCGGCTCAAAATATATTGTCTATTCAGTTGGTTCAGAAAAGGAAATAATGCAGACAAGCGGAACCTTCGTCGGCTATTCGTATATATCGAAAGATGAAGGAGGAATTTGCATTAAAATGGATGAATCCCATAGAGCAAAAAAAGGTATTATAAGAATAATCCCCATAAACATGATACTCGCCATTGATATAATAGAGGAAAAGAGAGTCAGGAAAAAGAAAGGAAAGGAAGAGGAGGCGACACACTACTTCAGTTGATAAAATGGTTCAAATAGGAATTGTGGGAAAGCCGAATGTTGGCAAAACAACTTTTTTCAATGCTGCCACACTAGCCAATGCTGAGATGGCAGATTATCCATTTACAACCATCGATGCCAATAAAGGTGTAATGTATGCCCGCTCACTCTGCCCCTGCAAGGAATTTGGAGTTAAATGTAATCCTCGCAATTCAAGATGCTTAGACGGCATAAGGTACATTCCTATTGAAGCAATAGATGTTGCTGGGCTTGTTCCGAAAGCTCACGAAGGGCGGGGATTGGGAAACAAATTTCTGGATGATTTAAGAAGAGCCCATTGCCTAATTCACATTGTTGATGTTTCTGGTTCAACAGATGAGGAAGGAAGACCATGCAGTCCAGGAAGTCATGACCCAGCCCATGACATAAAATTTTTGGAAGAGGAGATTGACTACTGGATTAAGGGATTGCTTGATAAAGACTGGCGCCGCCTGAGCATGAAATGCAAGCTTGAAGGTGTTAAAATAGAAAAAATGCTGGCAGAAAAACTGGCTGGCCTCGGGATAAAGGAGGAGGAAATAAAGGCAGCGTTGAAAAAAGCATCGTTGCCAGAAGATGCTACAAAATGGGGCGAAGATGAGCTTCTCAAACTTGCGATACATGTGAGAAGAGAGGCAAAACCGATACTCCTTGCCCTCAACAAAGCTGATAAAGCAACCGATGAAATGATAAAGAGATTTGAAGGTGAATATGCCATTCCATGTTCTGCCATGGCAGAGCTTGCTCTTGTAAAGGCGGCGGAGCATGGCTACATTGACTATAAGCCAGGAGATTCATCATATAAAATTTTAAAGGAGCTTGATGAGAAGCAGAGGAAAGGGCTTGAATATATAGATAAACATGTTTTGCAAAGATTTGGCTCAACAGGTGTGCAAAAATGCATAGATAAAGCGGTTTTTGAATTACTCAATCTAATAGCGGTTTATCCGGTTGAAGATGAAAATAAGCTGTGTGATAAAGATGGGAATATATTACCGGATGTTTTTTTACTCCCCAAAGGCTCCACCGTAATAGATTTGGCATATAAAGTACATAGTGATTTGGCGGAGGGGTTTATAAAAGCTGTTGATGTAAGGAGTAAAAAAATAGTTGGTGCCGACCACAAATTAAAAAGTGGAGATATAATCCACATAATTGCTAGATAACTATTTCTTTAACTCTATTACGAAAATTGATCCCTTAGGCTCATTGTCCTCAACATATATATTTCCCCCATAGCTTTCAATAATTTTTCTGACTATATATAAGCCCAGTCCGCTACCTCCTCTCTCACCATAACTGAATCTCTCATGAAAAATTTTATCTTTTATCTCATCAGGTATTCCCTTTCCATAATCAGCAAAACTTATTCTGCATACTTTATCATCGTCTTCTATTTTTACGTCCATTCTATCTGTGCCTCCATGAACAACTGCATTCCTTATGATGTTATCTACAACTGAGAAAATGGCATCATCGGCCATGATGATACAATTTCCGGAGATATTTACCTCCATCTGATAATTTTTAGCCACTTCTTCAATAACTCTTCTAACGTCATACTCTTTTAACTCCAATCCCGACGTAGCTATAGCTTCAGCATCTCTCATTCTCTGTATCAATCTTATGCTCTTTTCCACTCTCTTCATCGCTTTCTGAATAAGCCCTATATCATTTTCATCCTTATAAAGGTCAAGCAATCCTTGAATTATTTGCAAATCTGTTGCTATATCATGCCTCATTATCTTATTTATAAGCTTGAGCTCATCATTCAGTCTTTTTATTTTTTCCCCATTTTTCTTATTCTCTGTGATATCATGCAGAATAACAAGCCTTCCTATGGCTCTCCCATGCTTATCGTATAGAGGTGAGATATGTATATTGTAATACCTCATTGTTCCGTTATTTTTAATTGTAACTTCTTCATTTAATCTGTTCATTTTAAAGTATTTGAGTAGATTGCCTTTTCCTTTCATAACTTCGTCGATAAAACTTCCTATGGAATTTTCAGGTGGCATGCCAAGTATTTCCTCTGCTGCCGGGTTGGCATCCACAATCTTGTTATGTTCGTCGAGCACGATTATTGCATATCCTATGCCTTCAATAAGCATCTCTCTTGCTATGGGAACAATTTCCAAAAAACGGAAACGAAAGACTGCCAGACTGGCTGCAAAAACGCTGAATAGGAGGGCGAGTGGAGTGAGATCAAGAGGAGCAATTGGATTTAATCCCAGGCTATATATCGCATTACCAATCCATGGCACTAAAGCCCCAATAAGTAAAATTAAGCACTGTTTCCTGTAAAGAGAAGAGAGATAAAAGAGGGCATGGATTAAAACAAAGACAGTAAGTAAAATGATAATATACGAATAAATGGCGTGCATCCAGAATGCAATGCCGTGCGATATATTGAGCACAGAGATTGATGCCACCTTAACTACTTCTATCTTTTCCCATATAAGATGATGATACTCGTTGGTCATAACAAGAAAGAGAATCAGAATGGGTTCGAGAGAGAGGAGAAGTACATTCCTTTTGGTTAGCCATTCTTTTCTCCCAATATATTGTAAGGTAAAAAATAGCCATATTATGGGAATCGCAACAATGCTGAAATATTCCAGTTTTGCCCAGAGTACTTTATGATTTATTTCCACACACGAAAGCTCCATTGCATAGCTGAATGTCCACCAGGAGATAGCGATGGCAAGAGCAACAAATGGAGATATATTGCGGAATGGATGACTCCGCCAGGCAAATAGGGCAAGATTGATTGAAATGATACTAACCATAATTAAAGGGATAAGATATATGTGAAATTCAAGTTGCATCTTAATTTAACCCTTGATATTCATATAAAATTTTCGAAAATTTGTGCCATCTTTGCCAAAGATTGTTATTTATCCATGCTTCTCGCTCGCAGAATTATTTTTATATATTACTTTTGTATTGGGTTGCGATGACTACCGCCTATGATGTTCCAGCTGAGCCATTAATCAGGAAATTAGCGGAGAAACTCAAAAATGAATTTAAAATAGAACCACCTGAATGGGCTAAATGGGTTAAAACAGGAACTCATAAGGAAAGGCCACCGGAAGATCCTGACTGGTGGTATGTCAGGGTGGCTTCTGTGCTGAGGAAGGTATATATGCGAGGTCCTATTGGCGTCTCCCGCCTTCGTGGCTTATATGGAGGGAGGAGAGACAGGAGGGTGAAGCCATATAAGCATGTGAAGGGGAGCGGTTCAATAGCGAGAAAGGCTTTGCAGCAGCTTGAAGAGCTTGGTTTGGTGGAGAAGGTGGAAGGAAAGGGAAGAAAGATAACATCGAAAGGACAATCTCTTGTTGATAACACAGCCCATGAGGTGGCCCAGGAAATAGGAAACTTTATATAACGTTTGAAGAGTGAGAGAATATGGATGATGCTGAAGAGATAAAGAGAAGAATGCTAGAACAGATGCAGATGCAGGCAGAGGAGGAGCAGAGAAGGCAGATTGAAAAAGAAATTGCGGAGGCGCAAAAAAGGGCATTGCTCCGCCAGTTATTAGATGGGGAGGCAAGGGGAAGACTGGAAAGAATAAGGATGGCCTCGCCGGAAAAAGCTGAGTTTATAGAAAATCAGATTATAAGGCTCTATCAGATGGGAAGAATAAGGGAGCGTATAACAGATGAGGTATTGAAAATACTTATCAAAAATTTACTGCCCAAAAAGAAGGATATAAAAATAAGGAGGATTTAAAATGGCGAGAAATAAGCATGTTGCAAAAAAGAAAAGATTATTGAAGGCAATGAAAAGCAATAGGAGGGTGCCAGCATGGATAATAATGCGCACCAATCGCCGCTTTCTCCAGCATCCGAAGAGGAGGCACTGGAGAAGAAGTAAGTTGAAGAAATGATGAGGTGGTAAAATGGAGGAAAGGATATATACCATCCCGCTCAGACAGGCAAAATCTGTACCTCGCACAAAAAGGGCAAAGAGAGCAATAAAAGAAATAAAGGAATTTCTTGCCCGCCATATGAAGATTGAGGAAGTAAAAATAGATGCCAGCATTAATGAGCTGGTATGGGAAAGAGGGATAAAGAAGATACCGAGTAAAGTGAGAGTAAAGGCAGTAAAAATGGAGGATGTTGTGTGGGCATATACACCAGAGGCTGAAGTAAAATTGCCGGAGGAAAAGAGGAAGAAGGAAGAAAAACCACCTGAAGAGGAAGTAGCGGAGGAGACAAAAGAAGAGGAAAAGAAAGAAGAAGTGACGGAAGAGGCAACGGAAGAAAAGGTGGAAAGTGGCGAGGAGGAGAAGGAAGTAGAGGAAGTAGAAGAGGCAAGCAAGGCGGAAAGTGAAGGCGAGATAGAAAAAGCAGAGGAAGGCGTTGCTGAGGAGATGAAGGAGGAAGAAACGAAGGAGACGAAGGATAAATCAAAAGAGGAACAATAGTGCTAACATGCTGAAAAGAATAGATTTCAATGGTAACCCGCATGTAGGTGTTTATTGTAAGGCAAATGATTTTGTTGCATTTGTTCAACCTCACCTGAGAGAAAAAGATTTGAGGGAAATTGAAGAAGCACTTGAGGTAAATGTTGTTAAACTTACCATTGGAGGAAGTTCAATAATTGGTTCTCTTATGGCAATGAACTCTCATGGTATGATTGTAACCGATTTCATAGAAGAGGAAGAGCTTGCCATTATAGAAAAAAATTTTGAAGGAGAAATTTTAATAATAGATGACAAATATAATGCAGCAGGCAACAACATACTCACCAATGATTATGGTGCAATTGTTCATCCAATGTTGCGGGATGAAACGGTAAAAAAGATTGAAGAAACACTTGAAGTAAAAGCCGTAAAAGCAACCATAGCTGGTATTAATACTGTGGGCATGGCGGCTGTGGCGACGAATAAAGGAGTGTTGTGCCATCCGAAGGTGGAAGAGGAAGAAAAGAAAATACTTGAGGAGGTGCTGGGTGTGGAGGTAAAAATCGGCACGGTAAATCATGGAATGCCGTATGTAGGCGCCGGGCTGGTGGCCAACAGCCATGGAGCCATAACTGGAATAAATAGCACGGGTATAGAGCTTAACAGGATAGAAGATGCTCTTGATTTGATAAGGTGATGAAAATGAAGGCGTATAGAGTGGAAGGGGAATTTTTGATGAAGGATGTTTGGCAGCCATTCCGAAAGGAAGTGGTTAGTGAAAGCGAGGAGGAGGCAAAAGAAAAAATTCTGTCCATAATGGGCAGCAGACACAAGGTTAAGAGGAGGTTCATAAAAATAAAGGAAATAAGAGAGCTCGGAAAAGATGAAATACAAGATCCTGTTGTAAAATATATTCTGGAGAGAGAAAATGAATGAGGAAGAAATTAATAAGCAGCTTTATCTCCTGCAAAGGTATCAGGAGCAGGCGGAGCAGATATATGGCGAGGCGGAGATAATTGAGAGAATAATTTCGGAATATGAAAGGGCTATAGAAACACTACAGGAAATGAACACAACCAGTGAGAAAGATGTACTCATGCCTGTTGGGGGAAACGTTTTTGCATACGCATCTTTAAAAGATACAGGAAAAGTTATTGTTAATGTTGGAAGTGGTGTTTTCATTGAAAAGCCAATTAACGCTGCCATTGATATACTCAACAGGAAAATAGATGACTTAAGGAAAAGCCAGGAAAGACTTATAAAAACTGCCGAGGAAATAAAAGCAAGAATGGAAGAAATAGGCAGGAAAATAAGTGAGGGCGATGTTCAAGTTTCTGAGAAAAAGGATTAAAGAGGCGGAAGAGGCTATAGAGAAGGCGGAAAAGGAAGAGAAAAAGGGTTTATTTGGTATAAGCGAGAAAAAAATAGATGAGCTTTTATGGGAGCTTGAGCTTGCACTCCTCGAGGCAGATGTAGCTCTGGAGGTTGTTGAAAAAATAAAGGCGGAGATAAAAAAGAAGCTCGTCGGCTCACCTCGCAGAGAGGCAAAAGAACTTGTTGAAAAGGCGTTGAAAGAAGCGATAAAGAGTGTTCTGGAAAGCAGTGAAGGAAACTTTTTTGAAATTGTTGAAAAAAAGGAGAAACCTGTGGTAATAATGTTTGTTGGCGTAAATGGCTCAGGAAAAACAACAACTATAGCAAAACTTGCTCATCAGTTGCAGAAAAGAGGATATAGTTGCGTTATAGCAGCAGCAGACACCTTTCGGGCGGGAGCAATTGAGCAACTTGAACTCCATGCACAGAAGTTAGGTGTGAAGCTCATAAAGCATGATTTTGGTGCTGATCCTGCTGCCGTTGCATATGATGCCATAGAACATGCAAAGGCAAAGCATAAGGATTTTGTTCTGATTGATACTGCCGGAAGAATGCAGACCAACATAAATTTAATGGAGGAGATGAAAAAAATAAAGAGGGTTGCAAACCCTGACTTAATAATATTCGTAGGAGATGCTTTAACTGGCAACGATGCAATAGAGCAGGCAAAGAGATTTAATGAAGTGGTGGGCATCGATGGAGTTATCTTAACAAAGGTTGATGCTGATGCAAAGGGTGGCGCCGCCCTTTCCATAGCATATACAATTAAAAAACCGCTGTTTTTCATTGGCGTTGGGCAGGGTTATGATGACCAGATTCCATTCAGGGCGGAATGGATGATGGAAAAGATATTTGGAAATGGAATTAACTCCTAAATTTTTCCATTATCTTTTTCACTTCTTCAACATCACCTATTCCATTAAAAACAATCTTTTTCTCATTTTCTATGATTAAGTCCCAGTATCTGAGGCGTGAGCCCATTCCCTTCTGAACACTATATACACTCCTTACATTTTCATGCTTAACTTCCTTAATGTCGTAGCTAAGGAGATAAACAAATGCATAATGCCTCGTTACCTTGGCCACCTTTCTATCCGTAATAACATAATCTGTTTTCAACCATTTTGCAATTGCATATACTATGAATATAATTCCCATGCCATATAGAGGCAGGGTAATAAAGCCGATAAAGAAGGGCAACCAAAGACTCCGCAAACTCCTTTTTCCAATCCATAAAATCTTCTCATCTTTTTCTAGGCGTAAGCCATATGGTTTTTCCATCATTCCCACCTCTCATATAATGTATGCTCGATACCAATCTGCTCCATGATTTTGCCAACAATATAATTTACCAAATCATCCACATTTTTTGGCTTGTGATAAAATGCTGGCATCGCTGGCAACACAACCACGCCTGCTCTCTTTAGCTTAAGCATGTTTTCCAGCGTTATTATATCGAGGGGTGTTTCACGGGGCACAACAATAAGTTTCCTTCCTTCCTTCAAACAGCATATTGCCGCTCTCGCCACCAAATTGGCAGCAAATCCATTCGCTATCGCCGCCGCACTTTTTATGCTGCATGGAACAATTACCATTGCATCATACATAAATGAACCGCTGGAAAGGGGGCTATCCATTTCATTCTCCTCATACATTTTACTAACAAACTTTATTAAATCCTCCTGCCTCAAATCCATTTCATGTTGAAGAATTTTTTTTGCATTTTCTGTGAGTATCAGAAAAATCTCGCATCCTTTTTTATTCAGCTCTTCAAGCAATCTAACTCCGTAAATGATTCCAGATGCTCCAGTCATTGCAACAACAATTCTCATGATGAAAAATCGTGGCATGCAATATAGAGTTTGTGGAATTTGCAACTGCAGAAATCAGAATGAATTCAAATCCTTCGAATTTCCTTTCACCGCTTTCTTGGGCTCCTTATTAAGAAACTTATTAAATAATTCGCCATTTACCATCATGACATTTGTGATATACTCGGATAGATATCTCCTGCATGACAACCCATCGCATCCAGAAAATGCCTCCCGCCTCCGTGCGACGATGCAGCTACTGCAAAAAATGCCGTTTTATGAAAAGTTGAAATTTGTTGAGCCTGTGATGGCAAGTGAGCAGGATATTTCCAAGGTTCATAGTCAGGAAATGATTGAAAGGGCAAAACATATAGGATGGCTTGATGCAGATACATATACCAATGAATATTCCTATGAGGTTGCAAAACTTGCTGCAGGAGGAGTAATTAAAGCATGTGAGCTTGTTATGGAGAAAAATGAAAATGCCTTTGCTCTGGTTCGCCCTCCCGGCCATCACGCCACCTGTCATCGCTCCATGGGTTTCTGTCTTTTCAATAATGCAGCTATCGCTGCATATGTGGCAACGGAAAAAGGAAAAAAGGTGCTAATTTTTGACCATGATGTTCATCATGGTAATGGCACGCAGGATATATTTTATGAGAGCAGCAAAGTCATGTATCAGTCATTTCATCTTTACCCCCACTATCCCGGCACAGGTAGAATAGAAGAGGTTGGAAGAGGAGAAGGAGAAGGATATACAGTAAATGCCCCCTTGCCCCATGGAGCTGGCGAAGAATGTATTGAGGCATTGCTTGACGAAATTTTTATTCCAATTGCCGAGCAATTTTCACCTGATTTAATAATAATTTCTGCAGGTTTCGACAGCCACCATGCTGACTATCTTGGAGACTTAGAAATTTCCATAAACTTTTACGGCAAAATAATAGATAAGTTTATGAATATCCAGCCTCGCATTGTTTGCTGTCTCGAGGGAGGATACAATCTTGAATATATGCCAAAAGGGGTGGCAGTGGAAATTTCTCATCTCTGCAAAAAGCCTGTTAGTTTTGATGATGATGCCACAGGAAGAGAATGTAACAATGTTATAGAGAAATTAAAGAGAGAAATGGCGAAATATTGGCAACTATAATAAACCCTTTTCCCTTAAAATTTTCCTTGCCTCTCCAACAACATAAAGGCTTCCTATGATGCATATCATGCCTTGCGATATTTTCTCCGCAACCTCTATCGCCTCTTTTACATTTTCCGTCACCATGAAATTCTTTCCATAATGCCTTCCAATTTCTGCTATCTGGCGGGGAGACATAGCCCTTTCATTATCAACTTTCGTTGCTATATATATGCTCCCATCTGGCAACCTCTTTACCATTTCCTCAACATTCTTGTCTTTCATGGCTCCGAAAATAAATGTAAATTCCTCTCCAAATTCACCGATGGATGATGAAAAGGCATCGACGGCAGCAGGATTATGACAGCCATCCAAAATGTAATTTCCTATAATTTCCATTCTTCCATGCAATCTTGTGTTTTTTATACCTTTGATAATATCATCTCTTTCCATGTCCAGCAATTCACATGTTTTAATGGCGAGAGCAATATTTTCTCCCTGAAAAGAGCCATACAAAGGACTTTTTACTTTATATCTTTCGCCACTTTCTATCAAAAACTCATTTTTTCCCAGTTTTTCCCATCTTACATCTCTTCCCACCACATATATATCCACACCTTTTTTCCTTGCCTCCGCTTCTATTATTTCCAGTGCTTTTCCCCTCGCTGCTGTAATGACAGGAGCGCTCTTTATTATCCCTGCCTTTTCTCTTGCAATTTCTTCTATGCTTCCTCCCAAAAAATTCTCATGCTCAAGGGAAACATTTGTTATTATAGTAACGATAGCATCAACAACATTTGTTGCATCGAATCGCCCTCCTAAGCCCACTTCCATTACAGCATATTCAACCTCCTTTTCAAGGAAATGCATCAAAGCTATGGCGGTCAGTGCTTCAAAATAAGTGAAATTGTATTTTTTAAGCCAGATGTATTTTTCTATATCCTTATCGCCTATCATTTCTCCATCTACGATAATTCTTTCATTCACCCTTTCGAGATGAGGGGATGTGTATATTCCTGCTTTATACCTTTGCCTCAAAATGCTGTATATGAAATGAGATACAGAACCCTTACCATTTGTTCCTCCAACATGAATTAATTTGTAGGGAGGTTTTCCCTGCTCTGCAATGAATTTCCTCATTCTTTTAAGGCTCAAATCAATGACATTTTCCTTTAATTCATCAATCCACATTCATGAGAAATTAAATAAGGAGGTAATATATTTGTTGGAGGAAAAATGAGAGAGGAGGAATTAAAGAAATTAGTTATGGAATTCCAGAAAAATGAAATAACAGAGCATTTGTTCTATGATATTTTATCTAAAAAGGCAAAAGGAAAAAAACTCTGAAGTGCTGGGAAAAATATCGAGAGACGAACTCCGCCACTACATGGAATGGAAAAAAATCACGGGTAAAGAGGTAAAGCCCAATAGGCTTAAACTATGGAAATTCATAATTCTATCGAAGATTTTTGGCATAACATTCGCAGTAAAACTCATGGAAAAGGGCGAGGAAAGGGCTGAGGAGGCGTATAAAAAACTGATTGATTATATTCCAAAGGCAAAAGAGATTTTACAGGATGAAACAGAGCATGAAGAAATGCTTGTTTCAATGATAGAGGAGGAAAAACTTAATTATA
>Ga0209834_10001078_pt1 | contig 15657 bp, 13 predicted proteins | sample Mar14236cmmetaG_FD_184134 | JGI IMG/M metagenome (GOLD analysis project Ga0209834, IMG submission 184134) | Marine hydrothermal vent microbial communities from Guaymas Basin, Gulf of California to study Microbial Dark Matter (Phase II) - Marker... ...
GATGTATTTAGGAACCCAGAAGAAGCAAAAGACCTACTTATTGATGCTCTTGAAATTACGAGAATTAATAGAGGGAAAACTTTTGATGGAGAGAAAGATGGTTATTTAGTGAAAATAATGCCAATTAATAGGATAGCAACAAAATCAGACTTAAATGAGTTAATATCAAGTCTTGACTTTCGTTCTTTTGAACGGAAACACAAAAGTAATCCTAACTCACCTGTTGAAAAGATTACATTAGTATGTATGGGGCATGAACCAGATTTAGCCGCAGCATTAGAAAATGAAGTTTCTCCTTATACGATAGATGTTAGAGTTATAGATATTCTTAGAGAGAAAGAAGATCTTGAATTTAAACGGGACTCCGAAGCTGTTATTAAGAAAAAAGACAATTACGTAATTATCGAAAAGTTTTATCCAATGAATTTACTTCAAAAATTAAGTTTCCAAAAAGAAAAAATTGGAGACTGGCGAGAGCTAGTAGAATCGGTGATGATCGATTGGAATTACGATGGAGCTGTCCTGCAGCCATCAGTGGTGGATATTCCGGAGAAGGATGAGTTGGTAAAAGGTAAGTATAAAATCCCAGAGGATGCCGGTACGATCCGAATCAAGATCACCGATCTGCTCTCCGAGTCCCTGGAAATGGACCTGCAGTATGGCTAAGAAACGCGATTTTTCTATTGAGTTCTCCTTCTTCCAACACCTGTGGGAGTTCTACGCTCTCAACAAAGGCCGTATTCGCAAGCACTACCGCGACTTGACCAAGCGTTATCTGGATTATAACGACCCGACCAATTCGCATGCTTTCCTGCGTCTGCCCCAGTTCGAAGCCTTGGAGATGTATGTCTTCTTGAAAGAATTCCTGGATAACCAGGCCGTGCATAAGATCTTCGAGGACTGGGCTGAAAATAGAAATCACTTTAAGGGGAGATGTACAAGCCCTGATGGTACCACACAATTGGGCTTATTTGAATTTGCCAATAAGGAAGAATATCAGGCTGTTTTTGAGCGCATGAAAGCCGGGGAACGGATCTACCCTAACTACATCTTCGCCCTCACTATGGGCACCGGCAAAACCATCCTGATGGCGACCTGCATCTTTTATGAGTTCATCCTGGCCAACAAATTTCCCAAGGACGAGAAATACTGTCACAACGCCCTGGTCTTTGCGCCGGATAAAACTGTATTGCAGTCGCTGAAGGAAATCCAGACCTTTGAGATGGCCAAGGTAGTCCCACCGGAATATGCCAGTTTTCTCTCAACCCATATCCAGTTCCATTTCCTGGATGATACCGGGATCTCCCTCAATCTCTTGGATCGATCCCGTTTTAACTTGATCATTTCCAACACCCAGAAGATTATCCTCAAGCGCCAGAGTAAGGAAAAAACAGCCGCCGAAAGACTCTTTGGCAGCGGCAGCCCCACCTATCAACCGGATTCGGTCTACTCTGAATACCAGGACCTATACGGCTTTGACGAGCCAGATGATGAAGTTTCCTTAATCACTAACCAACGGTTCGAGAAATTGCGCCGCATCGAGCAGCTGGGCATTTATGTTGATGAGGCGCACCATGCCTTTGGGACCAACCTGGCCCGAGACGTTGGAGCCGCCAAGGATACTCGCAAAACTAGTTTGCGATTGACGATTGATGAGCTGGCTGCCAGCCTGGAAAAAACTGGCACTAAGGTGGTGGCCTGCTATAACTACACCGGGACACCTTACGTGAAGAATCAGGTCCTGCCGGAAGTAGTTTATGCTTTTGGTTTGCAGGAGGCCATTGACAAGGAATACTTGAAAAAAGTCAACATCAACGGCTATAAAAATCCAAAATCCACGGAATTTGTGCAGGCAGTAGTGAACGACTTCGTGGAAAATGAGCGCGGCAGCCGCTATGAGGGCATGCTGGCCAAGATCGCCTTTTTTGCGCCCACGATTGATGATCTGCAGAACGAACTCAGGCCAGCGGTTGAGAAGGCCCTGGCCAAACATGATATCCCCCCCACATCGGTTTTGGTTAATGTTGGTGATCCCAAACTGACCAGCAACGATGATATCCGGGAGTTTAACCGCCTGGACACAGAAACCAGCCAAAAGGAATTTATCCTGTTGGTCAACAAAGGCCGAGAAGGTTGGAACTGCCGCTCTCTGTTTGGTGTGGCCTTGTACAGGAAACCCAAATCCAAGATCTTTGTCCTGCAGGCCACTATGCGCTGCCTGCGTTCGATCGGAGAGGGACAGCAAACTGGTCGGATATACCTCAGCGAAGAGAATATCGAGATCCTGGATAAGGAACTGGAGCAGAACTTCCATCTCAGTGTGGACGAGATGACTGGAATCGGGAAAAAGAAACAAAACTATCAGATCAAGCCGGTTCCCCCTCCTGTGAAGTTGACTTTGCAGCGTGTTCGCAGGAAGTTTGAAGTGGTAGAAAAAGAGCTCCAGGAAGGGATAGATCTGGAGCTGGACCAGATCGACTATGATAAGTACCGCTTGATCCACACCGAACATGAAGGCTTGGTAGCCAGGGAGGATGCCCTGATTATGGAAGAGGATCTTTCCCACCTGATCGAGCAGCGGGAATATAGCCAGCTGACGTTAGTGGCAGAGATCGCCCGCTACTTGAATATGTCTCCTCTGAAAATCGAAAAGATCCTGGAAGAATCCGTGCAGGGAACACAGGAGGTCATCAAGGTGGTAAACGAGTTCAATGAATTATTATACGACTGGATCATACCCCGCTTGTTCCATGGTTTATATGACACCCATACCGAGAAGTCCACTGAAGAGTATGAAGTCGACCTCATCAAAGAGCCCGAGGATGGTTATTACTCCATCTCTGCCGAGGATGAACTGGTTGCCCAACGCAGCACCTATTCCGAGATGTATCAGAAGAAAAGTTTCCACCTGGATACCTACTGCTTTGATTCCAAACCGGAAAAGCGGTTTTTCTTTGACATGGTCAGAGATGGCAAAGTGCAGAAAATCTATTTTACTGGCATGCTCACCCACGGCCAGTCTGACTTTTTCATTCAGTACATCGATCCGGAATCCAATTCCGTGAGAAGCTACTATCCTGACTTCTTATTTCAGAAAGAAGATGGCTCCTATGTGATTGTGGAAGTTAAAGGAGATCACCAGGTGGAGGATCCGGTTGTGCTGGCCAAACAGGAATTTGCCGAGCAGATGGCTGTAGCCAGCGGGATGACCTACCACTTGGTGCGGGAATCACAGGTAAAGGATCAGTATTACACAGAACTATTTGAGTAGGAAATGACGAAAAGTGTTGTGTTTTTAGACGATTGTGAATCCTCTTTTATCAAAAGAAAAAATGGGGTGTAGAAATGGAATTATCTTCTCTGGTTATGGATAGGATCAGTAAGTATTACTCAATCTATCAAGAATATCGATCCTCTCCAGAGTATCAAGAGGATCTAAGTGCCAGGAAGGTTCGCCAAAAAAATATTCAAAGGCTGCTTGCCAAACCACAACTTGAGCGGATGACTGAATTGGAGTTTGGTCAATTATTAGGCTCATTATGGGCGCTCCAGATGTGGGGAAATGTTGGCTACCTGGTGGAGAGTTTCATTGAGGATAATCAATCCCTTGAGCAAATCAAGAAGCAATTGATTCTGCTAATTTATGGTTCTGCAGACATCGTTTTGAGATATGATTTATTCAAGAAATCAACCAAAGGTTTTGGGATGGCGACCGTCTCTGAAATACTTGCCTTTCTTAACCCTGATCAATATGGGATTTGGAACAGCCAGACCCGTAAAGCGCTCTCCTTTCTAGGCCTCCAATCTCAAATTCCTTTCCTCAAGAAATCGCAAATCACGGGAAAACAATATGAGCAGTATCTTGATGTCTTGAATCTTCTCAAGGTAGAGATCGAAAGCATCGAATCCATAGAGATTGATTTATTGGGAATGAATTATTTCCTCTTCGAAGTCGCCAATCGTCCCGACATTATCCTTGAGCAAGATCACCTCCCGGGTGAGGTTTTTATGGACGAGGCCGAGATGGATGATTTTGATCATGATGAAGCTATCGACAATTTGGTGGCGATAGGTGCCTGGTTAGGATTCGCCTCCGAAAAGGAAAAGCAGATCGCCAAAGGCGCGGTGGTGGATGCTATCTGGCAGGCCAAAATTGCTAATCTGGGCGTGGTGACTTATGTGTTTGAAGTCCAACGAAGGGGATCGATTGATTCACTGATAGTAAATCTACAAAAAGCCCAGAATAACCCCAGCGTCCAGCGTTTGGTGGTGGTGGCATTCCGAGAAAAGATTACTGAGGTTAAAGAGGAGATATCTTCTCTTCCTGAGAGTTTCCGGAATTCGGTCAGCTATTTAGACGTAGTGGAATTGTACCGGGCGTTTGATCTATTAAACGAGTTCTCCGCGATCATTGATAAATTAGATCTGGTTCGAAGTGAGTTTGATTTTAATATCCAGAAATAGAACACAAGGTCAATATATTTTCCCGCTGATGAAAGCCTTATAGGAAGTGGATTATTGATCCATTATGAAAACAAAGCAGATTCAACACTTCACGAATATCATTGGATTTAGAAAATGGCTGATCGAATCTCCATCCAAGATTAATAAAATTGCTGGGTTGGAAATCCAACATAAAAAATGGGGTCAGGGGATCATTGTTGAGAGTATTCCAAATCAAGATGGAAGGGCTGATATTCTCCTCATCAAGTTTGACGGCAATGATATTCCCAAGAAGCTCTCAATAGGATCTCTAAAGCCTTCGTTTATCACATATATAGATATTCCAGGCAATTTGGTTTCTGAGATTGAGACTTTTCTCGAAGATAAGAAAGAACAACAGCACCAGGAGCGGGTGCAGAAAACACTGAAAGCCAATGAAGAACTGATAGGGCGGATGAAGCGGGAGCAAGAAGCTCGCCAAAAACGCGCAGAGCAAGTAAAAGATAATCATAAAGAATTCCTCAAAGAAAAAGGTATCTCCTACGAAGGTGTGGATAAAAACCCTGGAAAGAAGATCAGAATCACCCACTGCTGGAGGTGTAAGCGCCATTTGGATAGCCGGGGATTCTTCATCTGTAAAACCTGCGGCTGGATCATCTGTGATTGTGGGGCTTGTGGTTGTGGGTATGATGGGGGCAGGCGGGGAAAAGCCTACTAGTTTTTGCAGTTTCTGACTATATATTATGGGATCCATCTGTTCTTATTATGAAATTGTGAATCCTGCTTGGATTCTTGTGAGGAATTAGATACTACAATTGATCTGTGGGTTAACTCCAAAAATTGAATTAAAGAAAAGGAATTACGATGATTTGTGAGATTAAATGGCGAGACCCGGCGATGAAGGATTTGCGCAGCAGGGCTAAACAGTACATGGATGAGATTCTTAACGAAGTCATACCAAGCATAAGGGAAAAGCCCGCTGTACCACGTGGGAATACGGTCAAAAAACTTCATAAAGCGAAAAGCCTCTGGCGTTATCGATTCGGAGATAATTGGCGGCTGGTGTATGCATATTATCCCGAAAAAAATCTTGCTCAAGTTGTTGCCATCGATCATCGGGACAAGATCTATGATCGCTTGAATTTCTTCCAAGATGATGAAACCTTATCGAAGTATATGCCTGTTCTTGAAGCTGCCTTGGATCCCAATGCAGAAGCTCCCGAGGATTGGAGCACCTATTCAAGAGACACTATCGACGACACCCCGCTGACCTACATTTTCACTAAGCCGTTACTTACTGAGTGGGAAATTCCCGAACAATATCACGATGTGTTGTGTTTGTGCAGGACAGAGGGAGATCTCTTAGATGCCGATGTTCCTGAATATTATATTGATAAGATTATTGATCTGATGAATCCTGACCGAATAGAAGAGATCATTCAACAGCCTATACGTGAGGTTTCGAGTGAGGATGAGCTCCGAGAGTTTGTTGATGGAAAGCGTAGTTTGATGGATTTCTTGTTGTACCTCGATTCGGACCAGGAACAGCTTGTGGACTGGGGCAGGGGTGGAGGGCCTACTCTCGTTAAAGGAGCCGCAGGATCCGGAAAGTCAACGATTGCCCTCTATCGAGCAAGAAATCTATGTGTTGAGGCAGCCCAATCCTTGTTGCCGCACCGGACCCTGTTCACAACCTATACAAATGCCTTGGTTAAATCATCCGATCAGTTGTTCTCGCATTTGATAGGGGACAATGAAGAAACTATGGATGTGACCACGGTTGACAAGTTAGCCATGAGTATAGTGCGGTCAATCGAAGGTGCGATTTCTGTAACAAATGATGCCCAACTCCGCGAAGCAATCAAAGCTAGCAAATTTAATATCAAAGTATCTGGAACCGATGAAGAAAAACGCATGCTTCAGAATCAAATCATCCGGTTGTCGGATAATTACATCCTGGAGGAAATTGCCTGGGTAATTGAAGGACGGGGAATTTCCTCCCTGGATGAGTACAAAAAGGAAGATCGAACAGGGAGGGGAATTGGATTTCCGGAAAAAGTTCGCGGTTTGATATGGCAAATTTTTGAAAACTATCAGGCGTATCTGGCCAATGAAAATTTTATTTCATGGGGCATGCTCAGGAAGCGCGCCCTTGAATATGTAAAGACCGGGAAGTGGAAGGGAGAGAAGTACAATTATGTCTTTATAGATGAGGCCCAGGATCTGACACCTGTAGCCATCCAGCTTTGCCTGGAAGTTTGTGAATCGCCTGTTGGTCTTTTCCTCACAGCAGATGCGGGCCAATCGATCTATAACAGGGGTTTCTCGTGGAACCGTGTTCATGAAAACCTGAATGTCGCTGGAAGAACGAGAATTCTCAAACGGAATTACCGTACGACGCGAGAAATTGGCACGGCGGCTAATAGCATCCTGCTAAACACGGATTCAAGTGACGAAGAGGTCTTACACCAGTTTTATGTTCATTCCGGACCTAAACCACTCTTGTTTGAAGCAAGTGATGAGAACGAAATGATCTTCTGGTTAGTAAAGAGGATCAGAATTGCTTTACAGAAACTAAGATTGCCAATTTCATCCGCTGCTGTTTTATCACGGACGAACAGCCAGGCTGAGGAAATTGCCGGTTTATTATCCGCGAAAGGTCTCCAAACGGAGTACATGCCGGGTCGTAGTTTGGATCTCAATAAAGAATGTGTCAAATCATTGACTATTCACTCAGCAAAAGGGTTGGAATTTCCCATAGTAGCCATTCCATTTGCGGAAGAAGGAAATTTTCCCCGGGAGCGAGATTATCCCGATGAGGAGGCTGTAATCGAGCTTGAGCTTCAGCGCCGCCTATTTTATGTGGGGTGCTCAAGGGCGATGAGAAGGCTGTTTGTAGCCTATCGAGAGGGCTTGCGCTCCAGGTTTATTGATGATTTAACATACTGGCAAATCGATCAGTTAACCTGATCTTTTTGCATGATTGGCAAAAGGAGATGATATGTCTGAGCTGCACTATTCTGTTTATGTTATTGAGCTAGACAAAGAGGTGTTGAATAAGAATAAATTCCGAGAGGAAAATCCCAATTATAAAGAAGGGATGCCTTGCGTGTATGTGGGGATGACTGGCCTGCCGGTAGAAAAAAGGTTCGAAAATCACAAGGCTGGCATTAAATCAAGTCGCATGGTGAAAAACTTCGGAAAGGAATTAATGCCGGAGCTTTATGAGGAATACAACCCAATGGATTCTTGGACTGCGCCGAAAAAAGAACGTGAATTGGCAGAGGAGTTACGAAGCCAAGGGTATGGGGTTTGGCAAAAGTAAATAGAGGTTCTCCTAAAATTGTATTGTCGTTGAATCTACAAGAGTACAACACAAAAAAATACTACGACAACATTGCTGTAATTAGAACCTGGCTTATACGAGCTTCTACCGATTGGAATCAGTTAGTAGGATCAACCATATAACTTAAGAAGTTGGGTTCTGGAAATAGTATCGAAATCACTTCAACAACTAAAGATGCCGCTGATTTTGTTGTGGGCAATTTTAAGAATTTTGAGGGAGTAAAGTAGCTCGCTGTAAAATCTCTAAATTCATCATTGATCAAATATGTTGAAATTCCCGGAAATTCAGTTTCGGAGATTGAGGCTTATCTCGGAAAAAATGAAGAACAACGGCGCCTGACAAATGAAAGACCGCACCAGTAAATGGTGCATAAGACGCTTAAAGACAATGAAGAACTGAAAGAAAGATTGAAGAGAGAACAGGGAGATAAACAAAGAAGAGCCAAGTATGTAAAAGAAAACCTTAAAGCTTTTCTGAAGGTACCTGCCAGGGTGTATCAAGAAATCCTGGTAAAAAAGGTCAGAGTCACCCACTGCTGGAGGTGTAAACAATATCTGGATAGCGAGAGATTCTTCATCTATAAAACTTGCGGCTGGATTATTTGTGATTGTGGAGCTTGTGTGTGGGGATGGTAGTAGATAGTGGAGAAAATCCTGATACAGAGGCAGAGTCATCAATGCCCCGGACCCATCTATTTCCGGGGTTCACTCTTTTATGGTTTACAACACTGAAAGGGTACATATTAGAGAATCCGCGGGCGTAATTATAGTGTTACACTTACTTTAATTTTTGGCTGAAATTAATTAATAAATGGGCAGGCAGTGATTGTGGAGTCTTATAAAAACCTAACTGGACGATCAGGTGTAATTAGCTATGAAATTGGTTTTTATTTTATTATTATCCAATTTTATACTGGAGCGATTTATCTGTATACCAATCAAAACTCCGGGAAGGATAATATTGAGCGTTTGAAGCTATTGGCCAGGCAGGGATATGATTTGTAAAACTATATCAAGCGTTTCGTAAATTATCGCTATGCTTCAAAAAGGTAGTGATATCTTGGGTATCTGTTGATTAGATAAATCAAAAAGACCTCCCTTTAGGGAAAAGTATCTTGATTAGGATAATTGATTCAACTATGTGAAGTTCAACGAAATGAATAAATTCAATAACATTGGCTATGTTCATGGGTTGCTAGAAGAAGTAATACAAGTTCTTTCTAAGGAAGGTCATTCAGATCGTATCTATAAATATCCTTTAAATAACGCTTTAACAAATTTGGCACGAATGCAAAAAGAGTTAGGGCCAGATACCTATATTGATGAGTTGGAAAGGGAAGTTGTCTACAATTGCGAGGGGGTCTATGCTCTAAATGAGGCCATAGCCCAATACTTGTTTCATGGTTCCCCGGATTGGGATGGAATTGTGGTTAAAAATTTTGACAAGAAAAAGTGTCAAAGAAAGATTAACGAGAGTGTAGATTTCCAATTGAGATTTCTTAACCAGGGTTGCAACGGATGCCCATATCACGAATATCATGATAGGTACCTGAATTTGAAGGGGATGAAAGATGCAGGCGAATTTGGTTATCTTGAAGAAATGGAGTTTAGTTCAGTTTATTATTCTGTGAACTTGGACCTCGACAAGATTATCCTCAGTGAATTTATTGGTGAAAGCTATCTGGCAGGTATAGCATCCTTATTGGACTTGGCTAATATTTTTGAAGCAGTTTCATCTAAAACCAAAATGATGACAGCTGTTGCTACGAAAACTTTCCTTCTGGGAGTGGAAGTTGATAGTGAAGGAAACCCTCGAAAATTAAGTCCTGAAGAACTGGCTCAAAAAGCAGAAGAGAGAAAAACCTGGACTTGGAGAGATTATTGGGGCAGCGAGTTCAACGAAATCTATGATAACTTGTGATCTGTGTTGTCAAGTTAACAGTACGCCGTGGATCTTGGGGATTGACGAGAGAAATGGAACAAGAAATAATCCGATCTTCAACGCCGGTAGAAGATGAGATAAACAGAAAACGAATAGAGTTAGCTTCCCTGGAAAACCAGTTGGCAGAAGCCGAGTTGGCGTTGGTTACCTTTGAAAACCAATTGCGGCATTTTGAAGAGTTCTATAATGCAAAGGTTGGAATATACCTGGTTGAGTTGGATGAACTTAATGCCCGGTTGGCTGAAGCCCATGCGATACTCTCTCCTACCGATGAGTTCCTGCATCAACAGGCGAGAGCAGCCAGGGAACAAGCACAAAAATCATTCAATGAATCTTCAAAAGAACCTGAAAATTTTGAAGAAGATCAACCGAAGGTCTTTCAACCGTCTGAAGATATAAAGAAAATATATCGCGATTTAGCAAAAAAGGTTCATCCTGATCTAGCAAAGGATGAAGAAGATCGTGAACGGAGAAACCGTTTTATGCAGGAGGTTAATAAGGCATATTCCGAACAGGATATCGAGCGACTGAAGGAACTATTGTCCGATTGGCTGGATTTTGGTGTAGATGATTTTTCGGACCGGTTGGAGCTTGAACTGAAGAGGATAAATAAATTGATTTTGAATCTAAAACAAAAGATCAGAGAAATAACTCAGAGAAGGTTGATCCTAGAAAGATCCGAGCTGGGTAAGTTTAAAACGGCATACGAAGAAGCACAAATGAGTGGTGTTGACATTTTCTCACAGATAATTTTAGATATCCAAGCAAAGATAAATCACAAGCTTATCCTAATCCAAAAAATCCTTGATTTGATCAATCAGCAAATACAATTGTAGACAATAGAAAAGGATCATAGTATGAAATTCGGCCTTGTACTAAGTGGAAACAAGAAACTAAAAGTAAAAGCATCGACTCTGGTAAGTCGTGGATTGCAGGCATTAAATAGCACTAATTCAGCTTATTATGCAGCTGATATTATTGATTTTTTGAGTTCGGTTGGTGGGATTCCCTCAAATACTAGTGATCCCAGGTTACAAAATATAAACGATAAGCTGAAGAGTTTTTTTTCCCAGATGTCTATCGCGGAAATAATCCAAGTGTTAGAGCATGAAGTTGCTAAACGGCCTAATGGAAGGGTGCTAAAGCTGCTTGGGTTCGCATATTTTCACTCAGGAGAAATGGCTCAAGCTATTAGTACGTTAAATAGGAGTCTTTCAATATCGAAAGAAGACCCTGTTGCAATATATGAAAAACTTGGAAAAGCAAACATATTACTGGGGGAGATGGGGGAAGCAAAAAAGTGGTTTAGGAAATCGTACAGGTATGATTTTCGATATTTTAATGAAAAGTTTGGATGGAAATTCCTATTTGTTACATCAATGGGAAATGCTCGAAGTCGTCCTCCTGTTTTTGGTGGGCGTCGAGATGATTTTGCTGAAATTGCTTTGCAGTATTTAATGCGAGCTGACGCACTTAGTATGGTGTATGGATATAAGAGGGGTCATAAAAGCCTGATGAGCATTCAACAAGAACAGATGATGATCCAAATGGCTAATAGTTTTCAACAAAATCGCAAATTGGCCTTAGATACAATAAATGAAATTAGAGCTGTATCTGATTACCTATATCAATGTTTAGAAGAGAACAAGCCGGTGAGAATAAGCCGATAAAAATAAAATGAATGAAGAAGTGACCATGTAAGATTTTATGAGGATTGGCAGCGCTTATGTGCTGCCAAAAAATACTGCCAACGTACGCTTGGATTTGGTGTTTGGTGACCATTGATGAGAATTGACCTCTATTCGTCCCTGGCAAAATATGCCCATAGACAAGAAGAAAACTTCCTCACAGAGGCTTTTGTTTACATACTTACGACTCTTCTGGAGCAAGAGCCTGGTTATGGAATGTTCGTTTTGGCTAACTTGTTGGCTTTCCCGATAGAAGAAATCCAGATTAGATCTGGATCAATCAATATATCAACCCGGGATACCTATGAGGAAGGCCGGCCGGATATTATCATCCATATGGGGGAAGATTGTTTGTTCTTCATTGAAGTTAAACACGATTCTAAAATCGGCTACCACCAGCTAGAAAGTTATCTGGCTGCCCTGGAAAAGGAAACACAAGGTCATAAAAAGCTGGTTCTACTAACACGGTCAAAACATTCCATTCAGGAAACTGATCTTGAAACGGATCGATTTCATCACATATGTTGGTACGAAATATCTGGCTGGTTGTCTGATTTGGAATTCGAAGACGAAGTTAGCAACTTCTTGGTAAATGAGTTTCTGGATTTTTTGAAGGGAAAGGAGATGAGCATGGAACGAGTCAGTTGGGAATATATTAAAGGTGTCCCAGCATTAAGAAGTTTGGCCAATATGGTCGGGGTCGCTGTTGCCGAAGCTCTTCCGGAAGAAAAAACAAGGCGGACCGCTGGTTGGAACTGGATAGGGTATTATCTGGGTGAGGGAACAGATCTCTGGGTAGGTGTTCGATATGCGGATCACCTCCATTTGGTGATGGAGAATGATAATGGTAATGAGCCTACATTTAAGAAAGATCTTGATTTATCGGAGATTCACTTTTTCTCACTTGATGCGGGGGAGCAATTAGAAGAGATCATTAAGTTTATCTCTGCCAGTTATCCAGAGTATCAATAGAAGAGTCCTAAATAAGGGAGGAAATTATGATTCCAAAAACGATTTCGCGTGATCATTTGCTCGAAGCAGCCAAGATTATAGATCGGGAAGGGATTCCTAAAATGCGTCAGTCGACCCGCTATAACGTCCTGGTAACCGGAAAAAAGTATCCTCCTAAGTATTTAATTGCCGTGGCCTGCGAACTGGCAACAGGGAAAATGCTTTCTTCCCAGGGCTATAACGGTGGGGCAGAGTCCAATTCGTTTCTCCGGGTCAGGGGATTTTCTATCACTGATAAATATGGAAGGATCATTACTAGGCCTTAACTAAGTGGGGAGTGGAAATCACGGAAGAAGATTTGAAGATTAGATATTGCTGATAGGTTACTATCCCCTAGATGAATCCGGAAATATTATGAAATATGGTTTCAGACCATGGTAGTCGGTTTTATGGGTCAGTGTTCGATTTTTGTATAATCAAGGTGAATTGGGTTGAAAGAAATTGTTAGGGTTGTGTTCATTGATCTTGTAAAGAAGTGATGCGGATTGAATAGAGTTATTTGATTATATTTCCCCCCAAAAACAGTAAATACGGAACAATCATGGCAAAGAAACCTATAGATTTGGTCGCTGATCACTTCCAAATCCCTGCCTTTGAGGCTCGAGAAATACTGAACGATATTCAAAATCGTTTAATCCCGCCACCAACCTATAAGTTGCTGGCAGAAGTTTTATTGAATAATGCTGATATATCGGATGCGGATGAACTTGCCTCAATCATTATAGGCATTGACCCGGTATATCGTTATAAATATCAGCAGGTAACCCCGGCGGAATTAAGGAAGGAAAAGGACATATTATTCAAAATGGTGGCGCAGTATTTATATCCGGAAATTTCACCTGGTACATTCAGAAAAATTGGAAAGAGTGAAATACAGGATAAATCCCCTTCAGGTATGGCAGCCTATATTACAGAAAATGTGTTGGGATTTGTCTTAAAGGAGAATATCAGTTTATACAAGGGCGTTCAATCCAAAACATATCCTCAAACCAGAACCACGGATTTCTCACGGATCAGAAATAAGTATCCTCTAGCGGTCTCGATAGACTCAATAGTGAATTTGCTAATTTCAAACTTTGATTACATTCGAGTAGAGGACAAGGATCTATATTTGAAGGTGAAAACACGGTTGTTCCCAGAATTACCCCTTCAAATTTTCCAGAGTGTACACAAATCTTTGTCAAAAAAGAATGCTCAAACAATTATTGATTCTATAGTCCGACAATACGATGAATTTATGTTGGATCAGGATTACCAAAAAATAAAAAACCTCATATATCCTGAACCTGAACCAAAATTCTTAAAGCAATTTCTAAAGGAGCACCCGGAAATAAATGATCCCGGACAAATTGTGAGGAAAATCACCTCTGATGTTGCTGAATACATTCCCGTTTATGAAACACCTCTATATAATCGAGTTAATGACTCTTTCTATGAACACGTGCCAATCCATATATTCTCAACTAGCAGAAAAGAACATCCCGGACAGATATCATTTGAAGTTATTGTTCATGATATAGATGTCAATTGCCCGCATTTGCGACTTAAGTTATATCAAGAAGCGCAGCAAATGATTATTCCTGAACCATCTATTGAGCAGTTGAGGAAAGTCAGGTTGTCTTCTGAATTGAATTTGTCAAAAACGAAACTTGTTAATCAATTCCTGAATAATTCTTTGAATTATATTCAAGACAAGGACCTGGATTTGTATCAGAAAGTAAAACGGGAAATCTACCCGCCATTACAAATTAGAGTATTCAATCAGTCCAGAAATGTTTTATCTGGTAGTTCTGTGGCTAAGGAGATAGTTGATGATATATCAAATAATACCCTTGCCTATATGTCCATCACGAGCTTTGAGAGATTGAATCAGCTTTTATTTCCTGCTATTAGCAAATCAGAAGCCCTTGAATTCAAAAAAGCTGCCTGGGTGGGAATTTCTCCTCAAGAGTTGGCGGGTTTGATCGCTGAAAAATCGAGTCTGCATATATCAGGCAATAGACTGGCTTTATTTAGGAAAACAGATCATTTACTTTATCCGGATTTGACACTGGCAGACTTCTTGGCTGGTCTTAATAAAGTTGGTGAAGAAGCCTGTGCTGAGGAATTATCCGTAAGTTTACAAGAGATGGATAACAAATACATTCTCTTGAGTAAATGTGATCAAATCCGCAAATTAATCTATCCAAAAATTACGGATAGAGAAATATTAAACTATTGCCAAACAAAGAAAACAATCCGCTCCGCAGAAAGAATAGCGTCATCTATAATTTCCAGGAGTGGTAAGTACACCTCTATAAATAGAGGTGAAAAAAAGAAAGGAATCAAGATATCAAAAAAATGGGATTGGGATTATTGATATTCAAAATATAATTCTTGAATATTAAATGAAGCGATGTGGAAAATGACCGGCGTGGAGGGGGAATACCATCCCAAGACCAATAGATACCAGCCCCCGCCGCCCTACGACACCTGGGAAGATGTTGTGCTGAAGAATAATCTCCGGCTTCAGTTGGGGGGATAATTTGCTGGACTTTGATTAAATTTTCGGAAATTTTATAGTTTTCAGCTATTTTTCTAGAAAATCGCATACACTTCCCTTGACATTATACTAAAATATGCTATTATGAAACCCTACTTATGCAAAAGGTATGGTAATTATTCAGTATTTTGGGCATTAATTGGGGGGAACAGGAGTTTTTTTTATGATCTATCAGGGCAAGTATGAAAATTTGGCCAAGTACCTGGAAGGGCTGGACCAAGAAAGGGTCAATATGACCTTTGAGGAGATCGAAGACATTCTGGGCGAACCGCTTCCGGAGGCGGCCAAAAACCGGGCCTGGTGGGCTAACTCGGCTTCCAACAACCATGCTCTCAACGGCTGGCTCAATGTAGGTTGGGAAACCTCTAAGGTCAATATGAAGGAAAAGATGTTGTTTTTCACCAAGGTGCCGATCGATAAACTGGAAGCGCCCCAGCTTTCTATGAGCCCGCGCCTTTCCTCGCCCCGCCGCCGCTACCCCAGATCCAGTATCGCCAATGCCGAACTGGACCTGATCGTGCAGCGCGCCGGCGGCGTGGACCGCATTCGCGAATATATGGTGATCATCGAGCGCTATCTGTTTGGCGAGATCACAGAGATGGAATTAGGGCAGGAATTGAGGAGGTTGTATCACCGCAGGTGATTCAACCGACGGGTGGATGCTACGCATCCGATTGAGGACCGCG
>Ga0209834_10001079_pt1 | contig 15638 bp, 16 predicted proteins | sample Mar14236cmmetaG_FD_184134 | JGI IMG/M metagenome (GOLD analysis project Ga0209834, IMG submission 184134) | Marine hydrothermal vent microbial communities from Guaymas Basin, Gulf of California to study Microbial Dark Matter (Phase II) - Marker... ...
TTCTTGCATTTATTTCTGGTAGCGGGTCCATCAGCATTTGCCTTCAAAGTCAGACTAGCATTCATATATAAATACAACGGAAACGCCCGTTTCAATAACGGATCGGCAGTGAGTACGTCATTAGTATTTTCATCGAGTGTACTTTGAGTATTAATGATTAATGGACTATAATTATAAGTAACTGTTAATTCTTCACCGTTAACTAAAGATGCGGTCTTTCTGATTCGTATATAATCTTGAGCGTAAACGCTTCTCCTCATCGGAGAACTATTATCTATATTAGTGTCGAAATCGGAGGATCCCAAAGTACCAGCGCTTGAACCAACTACAGATGTAACTCCTATCACTGGACGTTTAGTAAGATAATATTTTTCTTGAGCCGTGCTAAAAGTAAAAGTTTCCATATAGGATGCTATTGAAGAAGTAACTACAAATACGTCTATACCGGTACGTTCTGAATCCCCATCTTCCACCCTTACAGGATAAGTATCAATGAATCCAAGGGATCTTAGATACAATTTCAGTCCGTTAACAGTATTAAGATCGCGTCCGGTTTTAGCAAGCTGTATTCTAGTCCTAAAGTCGTCTTCCGATTCCTCGTCCTGCCCCCCAGTAGCAGCGATTAAGTTAGTAACTCCATCGATGCCACCAATAGAACCCAATAGTTGTATAATCGTATTGATAGCAGTGTTACCGATTTCGCCAACTTCTGTACAAATAGCTTCTACCGAAAATTCATATCTATCCCTATCATAAGAATAGTAAGAATCTATATTAGCTATCGAAAATCTAGTTTCAGATATGGTATTATATCTTACTGGGGAAACGAAAGAAGTACCAATAGTAGATACTTGAATATTTGCTGGGATTATTATATCAGAAGTGGGTTTGGTATTAGCATAGAAAGTAAGTGTAACAGTAGCATAGGAGCCAGGAAGTTTTTCCAATTTATAATTAGTTCCCTCATTATCTAAATCCCCACCAGTCAATCTCGATAATATGCCTAGATCCCTGGCAATTTCTACTTGGTCCATAATTTCTTTTCCGCCTATTGAAAGCGGAAGTAATATTATATCTTTAACTAAGCTATTATCACTAGTGTCTATGCCTCTGTTATATGCTTCTAGAAAGGTTCTAAGCTCAGCTATTATTGTATTCAGTGATTTGCTCATTTTAAACGTCCAATTGAGATATTGCTGTAATTACCTAATAAATTCATCACCTTTATGTCAACTGAATATTTTCTAGGTTCCTGATCATCGATTTTCGGGTCTATTGAAATTATTTTATCCAGTAATTCCGATTGTTTAAATTTTTTATTGAAATTAACATAAAAAGTAACACTTTCATCACCAGAAACAGCCACTACGCTATTCCCTATAATAATAGTCTGAGATACTCGCGATGGGGCAATAGAAATTTTATCAACATAGGAAGTTTCAAATACATCGTTATAGATTTTAGAAGCTGCGTAATCACAAGTTATACCATTTTCTAAATTAGTGTCTTGAAACTTCCACTGTACAGGCCTATTAGATATTTGTGAATAAGCATCATCTTCTGCTGAAGCCTTCTTATAAAAGACAAATCCGGAAAGATTTGCATCCACTTTTTTCGTATAATCTATCTGAGTTTGCCTAAAAAAGCGAAGAATCAAATTGACATAAGCAGTTACTAACCTAGTCGGAATTTGAGCATTCATCACTCGCTCAGAAGTTTCATCGTTTACCACCGCTCTCAACAATTGAGCCAAGAGTTTATCTTCTCCGGTGATTAATTGAAGATCCCCCGTATAGGACAAAGAAAGAGTAACTTTCCCCTCATCCTTTTTGGTTATCTTCAAATCTGATTGATATGATATATCACTCACTACCACACTCCTCTAAAACATCTCTCAATTTTTCTAAAGCGTCTATCCATCTTTCTATCGTCTCAATTTCTCTTTTCTGATCCTCGATAGCCGCAATTAGTTGTTCAATATCATACCTCATATCTTCTACCGGTTTTAAAGTTTTGTCTTTTGCCTGTTTAATGATATTAGCTAAAGTATTTACTGGATCACAGTCTGCTAATGCTTTTGTATAATTAAGCACCATATTGAAGGGAGCTTCAATCGGAGCCACAGAAGCTTCAACTACCTCTAGCCATGCCTGTAATCCTATTCTTTTAGCTTCATCTACTAGATTATCTATATTTGCGTATAATTCAATTTGCGTTTTGATTACTCTCAAAGCTGCTATCATAGCTGTTATAAAAGATACAAGTTGGGTCTTGGCTTCTCCAACCAATTCCACTAATGAACAAATACAATCGTCGTATACCTTAGCCAAAACATAAAAAGATTATCATTTATACCAAGAAAACGATAAACAAGCGTCGCTGAGAAATTTACAAAAGGCATATCGTATGATACAATATAGTCGGTTGACATATAACAAAGGAGGATTAAGTGAAACTGATCACTCACAGAGACTTGGACGGGGTAGGATGTGCGGTATTAGCCAAGAAATTTTTGAACATTAGCGACATTGTTTATTGTACATACGATAATATTGACGAAACAATAAAAAATACGGATCCAAAACAAACCATTATTATTACTGATATATGTCCTTCGCAGGATGTATGCAAAAACTTTAATAAATTCGATGACTTAATACTTATAGACCACCATAAAACCAAGATTTGGTTAAATAAGTATAAATGGGCTATTTTTGATCAAAGCAAATGCGGAACCTGGTTGTTTTCTGAATGGCTACTAAAAAACCATGTATTGGAAGACGACGTAATCAATTTTTGCGAAGCAATAAATGCGTGGGATTTATGGAAATTGGATTCCCCATACAGAACACGCGGTGAAAATTTAAATAATTTGTTAAGATTCATCGGATTTGATGAATTCGTAGACAAATTCTCAAAGGATATCAAAGCGGATATCAATCAATTCTCTGAATTAATATCCATACTAGACAAAAGAAAAATCAGATTTATTAAAGAAACGGTGGACAAACAGCTACCACAGGCTATGATGAGAAAAGATGGAAAAGGACGTAAATACAAAATATTAGTAGTAAATGAATATGTTTCTGAAATTGGTGAAGAAGTCCTTACCAGAGATAAAGAAATAGACTATGTAGTAATGCTGTCGTGGAACAAATGTTTTTTGAGGTCAAAGAAAGTAGACGTCAGTAGGATCGCTAAAAATCTTGGTGGAGGAGGACATGCAGGAGCAGCCGGATTTATATATAACTCTAGAAGTAAAATTGAATCTTATATTCAGAGACTTCTAATCAGCGGACGATCAAGAAGGACTACCGGTGTTAGTAATAGTAACAGGAGTAGGAGAAGTGTCCAATCCGGTAATAACGATAGAAACGCCAGTTAGAGTTGATTTATGAAAAGCATTAGCTAAGGTATTTATAGCCGTTTGAGCATCTTCATATACTGCCGAAAATACAGCAAATAACTCATTGTAAAGTATATCAGATTTAGCTACAGCTATGCTGGTGGATTCTACACTAAACACTCCAGTACCACCAATACCTCCCGATGGTAAAATACCAACAGCAAAAGTGGCTCCGCTCCAGTAAGCCAAAAAAGCATTATCAAAAGCCCTAGCTGCAGCATCCGCTGAAACAGAACTAGCCAAAGTTCCTAAAGCAGATTGAAATCCCTCTTTATTGGCGTGTAAAAGAACGTCCCCGCTTTGATCTTGTGCCTTAGAAGCATAAGCGTCATACATATTAGTCCAATTAACAATTGCATCCAGTACACTAGACGGGTACCCAAGAAAATCGACATAATTACCATCTATTAATTTAGATAATTCTTGTTTGAGATATGTTTCGTCTAAAGCCATTATCCAATTTTTACTTTTTTGCTGAGCAATTCGGAAAGTGTTGTACTAAAGCCAGGTACTTGAATAGGTACACCGGAGGGACCAACAGGTGTACTATGAGTGTGATTCAACAACCAATTTATTAGAAGGTCGCCAAATGCGGCTGATTGAACAGCCCCTAAACCGCCTAACAATATACCAGATTCTGGACTTCCATCTAATACTAACTTTCCCGGGGGGAGAGCCGTTAATTCAATATTACCGACTTCATCCATCTTTAATGAAGCTATGGTAACACCGGCTTGATTGCAGACTTCGAGAATGCCTCTTAAACGCCCTCCCAAAGACCCAAATTCGTCTACACCTAAGCTGTTTTTTATATGTCCAATATGAAACCGAGCCAATCTAGTTTTTAATGGCTCAATAAATAGATCGATAAACGCTTCAATAGCAGGAATCGTCGGGCCAGCATCGCTAGGTATTACAGTCTTTCCTGTACCAGGTATATCCCGCGCCACCGATCCAAAATAGGCATTAACACCATTTCCCAGTAGATGGATAAACATTGATGCTAATCGCAAAAATCGCAGGCTTCTGAAGTATTTTATACCCTCGTTCAACCCGTTCAGTAATGAAAAATCGCCGCCAGAGGAAATACTCAACCAGCAACGTTTGATCAAATTGCCTATGTATATTTCACCATCGTTGACCAACTTTGCTAGTATTTTAGCGCCGGTACTCTTATCTCTAAGTTTTCCATCTATTTTATCTTTATAACCAAATTCTATCTTTCCTATAAAATAGGACCGCACATCATCACCGATTACTAGTCCGAAATCACCTACGCTTGGAAAGGAGAAACTACCGGAATCGGTAATGACGATCACACCTTCTAAATAGCGTTCGGTGCCGTGTATTTGTACTTTCACAGTCCGATGTTCCGGATTAGTTGAAACCACCGTTACAGTATAGATATACTTAGTATCAGCCATTGATTTAACCTATTTCAACGAAGAGGTGTAAAAATCCATAGCTTTTTCTAAGACTGTTTTTTCTCTCGCAGACGAAGAATCATCTAACTTTTGCTTAGCTTTATCATCTCTCTTTTTCTTTTTCTTGGATTTATTTTTGGTTTTTTTCCTTCTTTCATTCATCTCTTCCATCGAGGCGTCTTGTTTTTCTATTTCTGCCCACATTTCATTAGAAAGTACGCGATACATTTCTTGTTCCTGATCAATGAAATTCTGTCTACTACTTTCCAGTAACTCACTAGCAGTTGGTATATATGATATATAATCACCGCTAGTTTTATACATTTTTTCGGAAATTAGCATGTAATTGGCTAAGTCTGGGGGTATCTGATAATCTTTTCTGCCAAAATTACAATTTATATTAGTAACCGCTTGCCCGCCGATAGTGATGCTGTGAGATAAAGATCGAATATAAAATATATTATTATCATCAGTAAATAACACTGGACAGGCAATATCTAGTTCAGGTCTAAAAACCATGCTAGCTGTACGTGTATAGAGTTCGGCGTTTCTAAATTTGAGCAAGGACCGAGCCGCTAAATCAAGAAACTTTATCGTATTACCATCAAAGTCTTTGATATCCGGATTATTATTAAACAACGGGTTTTGTATTTCTGCTCTTCTGTAGCCGTATCTTTCCATATATCTTCTGTCAATCGCGCTGCCAACCAACCTTAAAGGTTCAGGTTGAGATCGAACTACTGGATCAATACCCTTCAAACGCAAAAAAGTAATCAATTCTTCAACGTTCAATCCAGTGTTCACGTTCATAAGTTCATCCGGTCCAACTATTTGTACTCCAGGAAATATGTGTCTGTGTCTTTTTTCATTACCATTCACGTCATAAATAACGTCGTAAGTAAGATATTCATTAGCCAATCGCATCGGATGAAACTGTACATTTCCATAACCGTCAACATATAATTCATAGTACGTCATAGAAGATATTTGTCTAAGCACATCAAGACGACTAGAAAAATCAGAGGTGTACATATTTATTGATTGAAATTCGAAGATCCTGTAAGGAGTTATTTTTTGCCCCCATACCGAAGTATATCTAGGACGTCTTACATGAGATACCCTTCTTATCAATTCTTTAATATTAAATTTATCTTTGTGAATAGCCTTTTCTTCGGCTAGCTTATCTGAAGTCATACTTTGTTGAGAGGCTGTATCCCCTTGAGAAGCATAACCAAAATTTCCCAAAGCAGTAAAGTTTAAATAATCACCTTTATCATGCTCCAGTTTCTTAATTTGTTTCAATTTTTCCAATTCGTCTGTACTAATGATTTTCCCACCACTCTGAGAATAGACAATACTCCCTCCGTGAAACATAGTGTTAAAAATAGTAAACTGATCTAATCCATAAAACGGTTTAGTAAATATGTTTATAGCACTTTGTTTTCTAAATTCTTCTACCTGAATAATGGCCGGATTTATCATCTCACTGCTAATTCGGGCAAGTTCCAAAGAATCTTTACAATTAATGGTCAGAGTAGTATAACCGCTGTTATTAACAAAGGATGCGTAGGTTATGTACCCATCAAAAATTGGAAAATACCAATCACGATAAAATCTTCCCCGCGCCCAAATCATAACTGGAAGCATTGGTACGAACAATTGGCTAAGTATGTCTTGAGTTTTATCAAGAAATATGTTAAGACGCTGCCCGTCTTTATAATTTGGATTGTCTCGAAGAGTAATAGTACAAGAACCAATATTGGTTCGAGAACGTTCTACAGAAACTCCTACCAAAAAATAGTTTATTATATTATTTAGGAAAGGTAAAATATCGTCTTGTTCAGAATTCAGATTATTAAGTCTATCCATAAAAAACTGCAAATTATTGTTTTTTCCGTACGATAATACATAATCAAAATAATATGAAAAAAATTTCACTAATTCTACAGCGTAATGTTTCAAATTATCTTTAGAAATTATTCTTCTTCCTTCGTATTGAGTAGATTTTCCGTACCCAGAAAATTTCTTAGAAATTGTCAGGTTATCTGTATTTAATACAAATTGATGAGTAAAATCTATTGCTATTTTTATATTAGGATTATATACTTCAGCCGGAATCAACCACGGAGTCTTTGTACGGTCCACAAAATCCGAATAAGTTTCGTTTGCATATTGAAAATACTGTTTATAGTTAAGATTAGGGCCACAATCAATACCCCTACTAAAAAGATTCAGCAAAATGCTTTTTGCTATAGTATCTTTCATTCTTCGATAATATAATCATTTTCTGCGTAAGTGTCATCGCCACGAACTTCATTAGCAGTGAGATCGGCTAAAGAAACGAAATTTATAGCATACTTCCAATTCCAAGGATTATCGGCGGTCTGTGTAAAAGAGAAGCTGACAAAGTATCCACGATAAACAGTATCACCAATTTCCAATGTCAACACGTCTTTATCAGCATCAAACTTCCTATACATTTCGTGTAATTTACGGAAAGTCCTATATTTAGGTGACATTTCAAGCAATTCATAATAAGTAAGATTACCCATCAAAGCATTTTGTGCATACGGAGTAACATTACCAAAAGCTGCCCCAATATTAAGATCCGGTTTTATTTTCATTGCTACATCAGCCACCACGTCGGAAACCGGATTGAAACCGGATTGAATAATACCAGGAATCATGTTTCCAGTGTTTCCGTTAATAGTAATTGCTAATAAATCAGTGCCCCAATCAAATACTACAAATCTTCCCGGTGCGTTGGTTTGAACTTTCTGAATGATCTTTGGTTCATTATACTGAATTTCTTGTGGGTTTATTTTTAAAACGATAGTTTCAACATCTTTATCTTTGATGTCAGTGCCGTTTTCAGCCGCTCTGGCCAAGGCATCACCATCAAACTTACGAAAGGTAAGCCTCTCCGTTTGTCCTTCAGGAGTAATTATATCAAAAACTGTTTTTGCTATTTGCCCACCCTTAGACATTATGATTTAGCTCCTACTGATATCTGCCTATACATGCCAGCATTAACGCCTTGTTGAGCACCTCGAACGGTACGATCTATCATATTTTCCTGATTAAAAGCTCCTTGAATAAGGTCCAGTGCCTTACTAACATTGTTTTCATTAATTTCTCTTATTATAGCTTTAAATCGTTCCTCATCAGTTCTTCTAACTTCTAATAAAGCTTTCTGTGTAATTAAAGGAACAGTTTTTTGCCAACCCAAACGGGATTCAGCTAGTCTAATATCTGATGAGTATTTTTCAAGTACTAGTTTTCTTACTTTTGGTAAGATTCCGGCGGATCTTATAAATTCTTCAAAAGCCTCTTTCCTTTCTGGTCTAATATATTTTTCTGCAATGACTTTTTGAATAGTTCTCTGTGTATTTTGCATACTGTTCACTAATTTTTTATTCTTTTTCTCAATATCATCTCCTGTATATCTACGTATAACACCTAAAATACCTCTAAGAATTGGAAGAATTTCATTCTCTACCCATTGCTTTAATAAGGTTTGGAGTGATACAAGATTCTTGGCTACACTTTGTCCCTGTTCTATAAGTCTGCCGCGTTGGTCATGCGCCTTTCTCTGAAGGTCACTGTATTTTTTGCGCTGCTCGGCTATTTCTTTCATCACTCCAGAAAGTCCAGCTTCACTAAATGCACCCTTCTGAAAAGCACGAGCCAATACGACCTGTACTTCCTTAGTAGTAAATCCTAATTGTTTGAGCAGTTGCCTGGTAGCAATTTCCTGAGTTTCTCCAGTAAACTGTGAGGTTTTCTCTGTAACAAACTTAGCCAACCGCTCAAATTGTTTTTCAGGAAGTAATTTTTCAAATTCAATAATACGCCCGGCAACTGTAGCGCCACGCCCCAAGGCGGCCTTCCAGCCATCTTCAAGATCTCTAGACATACTAGCTATAGTAGTAGCAATAGATTTTCTAAGAGTCAACGGCATATCACCGAGACCGAGACGATCAGCAATTTTTTTGCTAGCTAACGTATTGAAAACAGCAAGCACTCCCAGCAAATCTCCTTGATACGCTTTCGTCATATCAGCTAAGGATATCGTAGCGTCAACTACCTCTTTCATCCCCATAATAACGCCGTCTTCCTTGTTTAAGGATTTCGAAGCCTCGCGAAGAGTCCAAAGATAAGTTTGAGCTTCATCCCCACTTTGCATAAAGTTATTAACTAGATCTTTAATATGAGATACTTGATCAGCTACCGCCTGTCCTTGCAAGTATTCAACCGCCAGTAATTCAGTAGAAAGACGCTTCATTTGGTTAAGATTAAAACCAGCCTGAGAAAGTGATTTCAGATAATTACCAGATTGCTCAAAAGTAAGTTTGAATCCTTTTCTAATCTCCCAAATCAGTGAAGCCGATCCCTTTAAATTTTGATGACCTTCTCCCCACTGCGAGGCTATTTGCTTACTCATAGCGCTAATACGCCTTAAACTATTAAGGCTTTCAATGATCAGTGCTACAATACCCATCAAAGAAAGCTGTACTCCAGCCATATTCGAAACATATTTGCCTAACTCACGAGATTTACCTTTTACATATTTTTGTATTCTTTCTTGATATCTTCCCTCTTTCTTAGATTTATTTAATAGCTCATCTATTATATCTGTTTCTCTTTCAGACTTTTTTAACAGTTTATCCATCTCATCTATTTCTTTTGATATTATCTCTTTTTCTTGCTTACGGATGGATAATAGCTTCGCATAAGGTACGCCCAAAAGTAAAAGCTGCTGTTCTAGATCTTTTACATCTTTTAAGACTTGCTTAGTCTGTTCCGGATCGATTATCTTAAACTCCCCCATACGGGCTTGTAAGGCAGCGATCCCCCGCATGGCGTTTTCTATAGTCCTTATATTATCCGCCGATCTGGCGGTTTCATTAGTCATTCCTGAAAGCGCTTCTTTATAACTTTCTATGTTGGCTGATAGCTCTTTTATGTCGAAAGTATCTTTAGCCATTACCCAAGTACATCGTCACTGTCCGTAGTAGGAGAAGAAGCATTTATCGTCGGAATATCCTGTTCTTTATAAAAATGTTCAATTTCTTTCTTCATAATATCAGGAGAAATCGGTACACCAAGAGTTCTTCCAAGGTTGCTCTGTTTTTCAAAAAAGGTATTATGGTGAGTATAAGTGTCATCCTGTTGTTCCACACCTAACAAACCGTCTATTCTTGAAGTTCCCATTTTTATTAGATCTCCTATAAACTCATAGTGATCGCCTATTGTTGATAGTAATATAAGCTTTTGAGCCAAGTTTAAGTTACGATATCGTGGATCGGTAGGAAGTACTTTAAAATACGAAATGATCGCTAAATCCATTCTCAGGATTTCTGATGCTTCAATTTTTTTTTAACATCTTCAAAAGACTTTCTAACTTCAGTAACGAATTCATTATAGGCTTCATATAATGCGTCTATAACTTGCACAGATTTTATTCTTTCTACGATTATATAACGAGCCTGTTCTAAAGAAGAAGGGTCATGACCATACACGTCTTTATACTGTTTTCTTTCTCCCGCATCAAGAACAAGAGGCATATCATTAATAGTTCGAACAGCCCTGGCCAAAATCTCCATCTTCTCCGCAATGATTTTAGCTTCCATACTATTGAAATTTTCGAGATATTCGAAAATATCTCTATGTTCGGCAGGAGTCAAAGTCCTAAAAGTAGCGTTTATCTCGATATTTTTATCTGGATCTTTATAAATAATAATTTTATCTGAGTTGGCATAACCGAGATAAAAAAGATCTTCAAGAATGGAAATATGATATTGCTTTACATCAACAGACTGATCAGGTTTCAATTGCTCTGGCTCTAAAGTCATCGTGTTCGTCCTCGTATCGTAAAATACTACTATGAAGTAAACCTACCACGAATGGTTCTTACTTGAAAAGTCATGCTCTCCGCAATATGAACGGTCCCAAGATCAATATCCTTGGAAAGATCCGAAGCTACGGCATCCATATAGGTGATTACTCTTTTTCCGTTGTTGTTTGGATTAAACTGCATCTCAGTGATATTAACCGCTTGATTGAAATCTTCCAAACTGTAAATCTCAAATCCGAAGGCCTGCAACATTGCCTTATTATAAAGTTCCACTCGATTAACGTCTATAGTAATATCAACACCGCCCCAAACGATTTCTTTCACTTCAGGACCGCGACTAAACAATAACTCTCTAATACGTTCGGTGGTACGAGATTGCCTAATAGACATACGTTGAAAGGACCCTATTTCAATTCCGTTGACGTGTATTGAATGGGCATAAAATACCGTATGTTGAGTATTAGGTACTTGAGTCTGAGGATAGGCCATATCCTAACTCCTAAAAGCTAAGTGCAAAAGTAAAAGTTACGTCCACCCATTGTAACCCATAAGCCGGTAATACTTCACCAGAAACATTAACTTTTCGAGGTTCTACTGTATCCTGACTCACTGCCACATTGCGCCAATCAGATAAAATAGTTTCGGATACTAAATATTCAAGAATACCTTCGGACGAAGAATGAATCTGTCCCAAAAGATTAGCATTGATTGGCTTGTTCTTAAAGACTTCCCAAAGCTTCTCGCGCCAATACTTCCTAACATAATCCTTGATATCTTGAACACCAAGGTCTTCAGTCAATGCCGACGTAGTATCGGTAGTAATTAGCATTACATTATAGACCACTTCACCACGAATACGAGCCGGTGAAACCCCACGAGCTACTAAATAATTTAACTGTTCAGGAGTTAGATTATCTTTAATCAATACATTAGGAATAATTTCATCGGAAATGTTACGACCGATAGGCTGTGCACAGAATTTCCCGGCCAACGCAGCGTTATAGAAACGCATATCATATTCGTCGGTAAACCCAACTACTTTCGATATACCATCATAAGCATAAGGTACGATCATGCGTGAATGTGCATAATCTTGTGCAAATGTGGCTGCCGATTGATAAGTAGTATTCTTAGGTAACGCAGCGAAAACACAGCGTTCCTGCTTATTCTCCGGTTGGGAAGCCAATACTGCATGATTAAATAATAGATTCGCGGCAGTTACTGTATCTAAAACACCGGAAGACATCGGTACTATATACAATTTATAATCAGTAATCTGTTCAAGTTTGGAAATCATATTGCTGAACGCGGTCTCTAGCTCTGAATTAGAAGGACTGTCAGGATTAGAGGTACTAGATAAATCCAGTTGAGCCACCATCACACCCTTAGCACCAGCCTGTAAAGCTAAATACGCACCAACCGATATATCATTGATGTCGCCACTGGTACGAGTTTTATTACCGTGATCGGCATAAACTAAGTTTTCATCAAAGTACAACATCGGATCGTAAGCCGACGCCGCCCTAGTCTCTGTAAAGGTTATATAATAGTTGCTTCCAAGATTAGGAGAGGATCCTCCAGGCAACCAGCTTATCAAATTTCCAGCCGCTAAAGTATAATCGACACCATTAACATATTTAGCAACGTCCGGCAAATCTCCAACCGATACAATTCCATGAACGGTAGAAACAGATGGTATAGTATCAACGGAGCCGGATGATCTTACTATTTTTTGGTTTTCTATGATCCGGTATGGATCACCTTCCCCGATAATTAGAGGATATCGTTCAAAAACAGGTGGGGCGATAATACCAGCACTATCTATCGTCCTAACGATTATACCAGGCACTCGTTCAGCCATTTAAAAAACTCCATTGAAAGGTTTTTTTAACAAGGTCTTCATTACAAGTGATTTTATCTTCTACAGTATTGATCGATTAAATCCACGTCTACATATCGCTAATAGAAGTAATTATTTTCAATAGTTTTAGATCTTCGCTTTCCTTAGCACGCCAGTTACCGATTACTCTAATATTCATTGAAGTACTATATACAGGATGATCGATATTAGGTAATTCTATCGTAGATTCTGCCCTAACAGAAGGACCCCCAGGAAGAAGTAAATCGTGCTGATAAAAATAATCCTTAGCATCTGGATGGCTTAAAAAGATGCCAACGATATCCACCAGTTTATCACGTTCCGGTATAGAAGTAGCAATAATAGTAAGATCTACATTCAGAGAAATTTCTCCTCCGACCTCGCGAACGTCCCCGCTTTCTCCTTCGGTAGGAGCATCGACTATATCCTTAGCAATGCTCATAAATTGATAATCCCCCGAAGCTGAACCAATTAGGATTGCCGGTAATTCTCGTCCGGTCCAAGAGAGGTATTTCATTATCATAGGACGAGAAGAAAACTCCATTTTTTTAGTACCATCGATAAAATCCAACTGTCCTTTTTCTTCAGCTAAAAACACATACTTAAGATATTTTACTAGATAATCTTTAGCAAAAGTAATGCCACGAAAAAAATATAAATTAGCTTCGTTCATGTAGAAACGATCTCCACATCATACACGGTAGAACGGGGATCCAATTCAGCAAGCGTAAAATGTTGGCTAACCAGTATGTCTTCTATATAAATGGGTGTATAGTCTACTACCTGAAATCGCTGTCCAGTACTTTCTCTAACAATGATATCATGCTCAACGATCGTTGGTGAATAAGGAGGCGCAGTGGTCCAATAGTCCCGCTTAGACTGACGTATAAATCCCGCCTCATTCAAAACTATATCAGTAAGTGTACCAGGAAATGCTACCAAAAACCGATGAGGTTTTTTCTTTCTACGCACCCTAGCATTAGCACTGTACCATTGTTCAAATCCGAACAACGAGCGACGGTGAGGATCTTGATCGTCTCGATATGGCTGCATATTGTTAAAATCAGTAAGCGGATTAATCAAGCCATAAACGAAAGTGGCTATATCACTGGCATGAAAAGGCGGTGTATTGAACACTATGTAGACCGCATCCTTTATGTCATTACCACCAGAATCTACTTGATCCTGAAAAATATCAAAGGCATATTCCTTACGTCCTGAAACGAAGGTATACTTATCTACGGCGGGCTCCCAAGCATCAGTACTACCGCTTGACTGTATTGTACAAGTGAAAACGCCTATATCAGGAAATCGCCCAGCAGGATCTCTGTCCTCTTCCCAAAGAAGATAACGAAGCGCCCCCGTATCGGGATCTACGCTATAGCTGCTAGCAGTCTCTGTAATAGTAGATACTCTTCTTGAGGAAAGCTGGAAGCTAGCATCGGCTCGACGAAGCCGTTTTAAGAGATAACAAGCCTCTCCTGCTTGCTCAAGCAGACTGAAATTTTGTCGTTCAGCGAAACTAAGGACCCGCGTACTTCTGCGGATTTTATATGTTGGTTTCCATATAGGCATTAATTATTCTTTGAATTTCTCCCCTAATTCTTCTATTTCTGATATCGCATACACCAAATAATCCATCGATTCATCCAATCAATATCTAGCTTCAAGAATGGCTTGTTTAATATCAGGATCGGTAGGAAGATTCTGGGAAACTAATAAATTCAATTCCTCACAAGCATCATAAACTTTACTTCCTATAGACTCTAATTTTTCATAAATATTCATCAGAAAACCTCCTTTTAAAGATATTCTTGTTCTATCTTGTTCCACGCACCGGGTGCCTTTAAAGCTTCACCAAATTCAGACATCATTTCAAGATTGTCATCTTCATCATCAACAAAGACGAAATTTCTGTCAGGAAATACTTTCTCTATGAAGGTTTTCTTAACTAGACTACTAGGACGTTTATCCGTATTTCCGCGCATAAACAGTCTATAATCAGAGGAATCTAAATCAAAGTGACGTTTCAACCATTCCTGCGTCGTCTTTCTTAATTTGTAAGGCCTACCAGTAAGAAAGTAAATCTTACCATATTTATCAATAATATCTTTAAGGATTTTTTTCACCTTTTTCGGTTTATCTTTCATCACCAAATCCGGATCAAAAAAAGTATCCCAATCAGGAGGATCCTGTTCAATCAAAGACTGCCGGTGGCTAATATCAGCAACAGTACCATCTATATCTATTACAAAAGTAGTCTGCGAACTAGTTAGTAATAAATACGCTCGTCGAAGGTGAAGTCGATAACTCATGTAGATATAATATTACATAAAAAAAGACCAGATTTAACGAGCGGATCTACGTTTCTCATAATACTTGCGTTCCCATCCTCGAACCTTTTCCCAATTTTTCCTTCTATATTCCCTATGCCTGGCGTTTACCTTATCCTTATTTTCTCTGTTATATTCCCTTTGTCTTTCTAGGATTTTGTCCTTATGCTTTTCATACTTATCCTTTTCCCATTTACGGTACTTTTCCGGATTCTTTTTACGATCTTCGCGCCGTTTAGCGTTTATCTTATCTCTATTCTTTCTGCGCCATTCACGTTTCTTCGCATTGATGATTTCTCGCTGTATCGGGTCCAGTCTTTTCTTACGATTTTTCTCGCATATCTCGTCTCTTTTTCTCTTGTAATAATCTCTATTTCTTTCTAACACTTTATCATGGTTTCTTTCCCGACTTTCTCTGGCTTGCTCTCTACGTTTTTCTCTGTATTCCGGATCCTCCTTAAGCCTTCGTCTCCTTTCAGCATTGATCTGGTTGCGATTTTCTTCCAAGTATCTTTCATCATAGTGATGCTTGCAAAGTCCCTTGGTCCTTGCAGGCAAATCACATCCTTCAACCGAACAAACCAGGCCTTTTTGGATCTCCCAAGTCAAATCCTTATCCTTCATCCTTTCATAGATTATATACTTACGCTTTAAATAGATGGTGGCATCCCTGTAAATGAATTTCCCAAGATTCACTGAATCGAAGTGACCGAAACTTACCCGATAAAGAGACTCGTTC
>Ga0209834_10001081_pt1 | contig 15619 bp, 17 predicted proteins | sample Mar14236cmmetaG_FD_184134 | JGI IMG/M metagenome (GOLD analysis project Ga0209834, IMG submission 184134) | Marine hydrothermal vent microbial communities from Guaymas Basin, Gulf of California to study Microbial Dark Matter (Phase II) - Marker... ...
CTATAAGTTTCTTTCTTATTGCTAACTGCCAATTGCTAATTGCCAATTGAGGATTTGCCTTTTTTAATCTTTATGTAATCTATAAAAGAAAAGATAGAGAGGGTTATCACAAGAACTGCAGAGATAAGATAGATAATTTTTGAGATTATTCCAATAAAGGAAATTTTGAGTATTACTCTGAATAGACCTAAACCAGACAGAAGATAGGCAAGGAAAACACCCAGTGTAAAGGATACACCGGTTAATAGAATCTCTCTTCTGCCCTTTTTTTGGGTAAGTAGAAATGTTATAAAGAATATTAAAACTGCAAAAGCACACGGATTTATTCCATCAATTAATCCAGCTACCATAACCATGAAAGGGCCAAATGTTTCAAAGTATCTTCTGATTCTTTCTCTTCCACTTATACTTGATGAAGCTGCCTCAAGTAAGAACTGGGTATCCTCTGGTGAGTAGTCCTTGATTCTATTTAAGAGGTTCTCCTTTATCTTTTCTTCTCCAACAAGAGCAGTTTTTCCAATAAAAACTGCTGGAACAACTCCTCTCTCTTTTTTATCTACCTTGTATATCTCGTCAAGTTTTGCTCTGAGTTCCTGATTCTTTTCCTCTGCTATATTAAACTTTGTAATCTTTATTCTCTTATCTGACAATGCAAGATGTTCAAGATAGGGACCAACCCTTCCACATTCCGAACATCCTTCTATATAGAAGTAATAGATAAGTATATCAGAATTAAGTGAGAAAATTTTCACTTGAGGAATTAAAAAAAATAAAAAGAGAAAGGCTATTAGTATGTATCTTTTCATAATCCCAGGAATTCCTTGAGCTTCTCCTCTATGTTTTTAAATGTAGGACTTCCATGAAACATAATTGTTCCATCTGAATCCACAAACATGACCCTTGGAGTGAACTCCATTGTAAGTTTTTTTACAAGTTCTCTCTTTGTATCAATTACTATTTTCATATAATCTATGTTTTTAGAGTCTTTATACTTCTCAAGGGTTTTATCCTTAGAGGTTACCGATATAAAAAGGTAGGTGAATTTCCCTTTCTTTATATACTTAGAGAGCATATCATCAAATTCCTGAGTATGCCTTATGCAGGAACCACATGTAGCATTTGTTGCAACTATTATAAGTTTCTTCCCCATTAAATCCTTACTCTCTATTTTATTTCCATCAATATCTATTGCCTCAAATTCGGGTAGTTTATCACCTGTCCTGAGGATTTTATGTTCTTCCTCTTCGTTTGACTTAAGACTTTTATATGCGGTAACTCCGTAATCACCTATATAAGAGAGAGCAGCTGCCTCCTTTATTTTGTCCCGAATCAATACAGAAACCTCTCCTTCCTCTACCGGAAGAGGAACAGGTTTTGTAAGAAGATCTTTATAGTCCTTTCCTTCAAAGTTTTTAAAGAATGAATCCCAATTCACATCACGTGAGGTTAATATCTCATTCATGGGTAGAATTTTTAATATTTTTCCGTTGGAGTCGAAGGCAACAAGAAGCTTAATTTCATTGTTTTTGTTCTTCAGAGAAAGATGTCTTATTGAAATTACTGTTGCTTTTCCAAGAAAGGTACTATTCTTGTTTGCTATGGTATCAAAACTTGCACCAGTATCTGGTTTCTCAGGAAAGTTTACTGTTTTTGTTTCGTACACAGATACATTTTTTCCAAACACCAAGCTCAAAGCTTTCTCATAGGATAGATTTCTCTTAAACATTAGAGGAATTGTTATAATCAAAAGAAAAGCTAAAATGATAACTAAAGATACAATAAAATAGGTTTTTACAGGGCTTTTTGTTTTTTTCTTCATCTTCCACCTCCCGTCATCTATCAAGAAAAGAGACTATCTTTATTGACTTACCTTCCTTTATATAGACTCTCGGCACGGATTTAGCTATTCTTGATACTATCTCGTAGTTTATTGTATCAAGCTTTCCTGCTATCTCTGTAGCAGTGATCTCCTCATCTCCATCTTTTCCAATAATTGTTACCTCATCTCCAACTTTTAAGTCTGGAATGTCAGTTACATCTATCATAAATTTTCCCATACACACTCTACCTGCAACTTTAACCCGTTTTCCCCTTACGATTACCTCTCCAATATTCGTTAGCGCTCTGGGATAACCGTCAGAGTATCCCATAGGGATGGTAGCTATAATGCTCTCTCTTTTGGTATAGAATTTTCTTCCATAACTTATGGGTGTTCCCTTATCAACTCTCTTTATGAAGACTATTTTTGCTCTTATACTCATAACTGGATGTAATTTTATCTCTCTAACGAACGATGAAGGTCTTAATCCATAAAGCATTATTCCAACCCTTACTCCATCAAGAGAAAACTTCGGAAGATCAATTACGGTGGCGGAATTTCCTATGTGTTTCAAGGGTATTTCAATTCCTTCTTTTTCAAGTTTATCTACAGCATACATAAATCTTTTAAATTGTTCTTCTGTAAAAGACTTGTCCTCTTCATCAGCTGTGGAGAAATGAGAGTACAGCCCCTCTATTTCAATGTTTTTTAATTTTTTTACTTCTTTTATAAATTCAACGGCGTCTTTATAGGGAATTCCCAGTCTCCCCATTCCTGTATCTATTTTTATGTGAACCTTAATCTTTTCCCCATATGTTTCAAGAAATCTTTGCAGCTCCTCTGCAAAATCAAAGGAAAGAATTGTAGGTGTAAGGGAAAATTCAACTACGTAGTTTACCTGTTTTGGAAACACATACCCCATTATAAGTATTGGTTTCTCTATACCTTCGCTTCTTAGCTCTATTCCTTCCTCAAGATTCCTTACAGCAAGATAATCTGCTCCAAGATTCTCAAGTTCCTTTGCTATCTCTACAGAACCATGTCCGTAGGCATTACTTTTTACAACCGCTATAAGTTTTCTTTTTCCTATTATTTTTCTAACCGCTTTATAGTTCTTTTTAAGGTTATCAAGATTTATTTCAGCCCAGACGGGTCTTAAAAGAACTTCGTTTTTCATGGGTTCACTACATATGTATATTCATCAAAGTAGAGATCTCTTTCCCAGTCTACCTTTCCTTTAATCTTTACCACCTTTTCTCCAATAAGTTCTACTCTGAACAGGTGGGAGTTGTACCACAAAGTTTTAGGATTTCCTAATCTGAAAGGATTTTCCTTTATTATAGGTAAATCACTATCCAGTATATCCCCCTCTCCAAGAATGTAGTAGGAGAATTTCCTTACGACATCTGTTATAACAAGGTTCATTTCAAGAAGGGACTTCTCAATGGCGTGCCACTTTTTCATATCCGATTCTATGGTTGTTAAGCCAAAATAGCCACAACTTCCTATTCCGTTTACTCCCTCAAGAAGTCTTGAGATAAACAACTCTATTCCCTTTACTGTCTCAACAGGGTCTGTAAAGAATACATCAAATTTTCCCTTTAATTCCTTCGGTATTTCCCACCTCGCATCGTATCTTATAGCTTTAAGTTTACTTAATTTTCTCTCTTTGCTGACTTTATTTATGAAATTTACAAGCCGTTCGTCAACCTCGAGCACCACTATCTCTTCTGGAAGTTCTGATAATGAAAACAGAATCCCCATGAGGTCATCGTCGCCAAGTATAAGTATCTTTTTCTTATATATGTCTCCTCTCTCCAGCATGTAAAGCATCCTTGCAAGGGCAGTATCAGAATCAACAACACCTTGATCATATAGAGTTGTAGGTTTTGGTCTTCCCTCTGCAATGTCATTATACTCGTTAAGTATGTCTTTCCACTTGTTTTTTCCGTCCACCACCCCTCTTCCTTTGCATTCAGTGCACCTGTAAGAAGTAGATACAATTTCTGGAATAGGATTCTTTACATAGAATTTCTCGTCTCTCTCCTCTATCAACCCCTCCTTTATTAATATTCCTATAGCATCTATCACTTCTTTAGCAGAATAGTTTGAAAAGGATATAATATTCCAGAAATCGTTTCCTCCTCTTGAAAGAAATCTTATTATTTCTTCTTTTACTCTCTCCATTTATTCCTCCTTTTAAATGTCCTTACAGGGAAAATTATAACATAAGGCTATAGAAGTATATTACTCAGTAATGTCAGAGTTAAAGGGGAGAGTATTGTTGTAAATGCAACTCCCTTGGTAAGTAACTTCTTATCGAGTCCCATCTCTACTCCAAAGATTGTTGATGCCATCATTGTTGGCATCATTCCCTGAAGCAGTGCAGGTTTAAGTATGAAGGATTCTAACTTCAAAAGGAGAGAAATTGAAAGTATGATGAAGGGAAAGACCAAAAGTTTAAATATGCTCACAGGTAAAAGGTATTTTAGCTCTCTTGGTTTTATGTTGAGCTCAAGGTTTATACCAAGATAAAGCATAACAAGAGGGCTTATAGTGTGTTTTAAGAGGATAAGAGGTTCCATAATTAAATTAGGTATGGCGAAATTTCTCATAATTAGTCCTGTTATAAAGGCAAAAAATGGAGGTGAGATAAAGAATTTTTTAATTTTTCCCCTATCCCCTCCTCCAATGTGGGCAAGGATTGGAAAGAGCACAATCAAAAAGAAGTAAAAGTTTATTTGATCAAAGAGTATTCCATAAGGCAATGCAGTGCTTCCTAAAACATGTTCTATAAGGGGATAACCCAGAAAAGCAGTATTTCCCATAAGTCCTGAAAGTATAATTGATGCTCTCAGTTTTCTATCTACCTTTAGAAGAAGTCCTGTGATGAATAAAAGGGATACCTGAATAACTATAGCCAGAGGTACCATGATAAACAGTAGGTAGAAGTTCCCTTCAAACTTTGAAGAGGTTATGGAGACAAATATGAGCGCTGGTAAAGATATGTTGAATATAATCTTCTTGAGAACCTCTCCATCCTTCTCATTAAAAAAATTAATCTTCTTTAATGTAAAACCAATGAGTATTATTATTAGGAAGGAAATAACTTTAACTATCATTTATCGAACCGCTCTATCTGATTTATTATAAAATTTGCCACCTCCTCTTCTGGATATGGCCATGCGTATATAATCTCTGCTTCTGGATATAGAATTTTAGTAAATTCCACCCTCTCTTTTATTTCAAGTTCACACATTCTATCTCCCGGAATAAACATAGCTGGAGCTACTATTATCCTTTTACATCCATTTTTTACTGCTCTATTAATTGCTTCAGTTATTGAAGGAGAGCAGTAATCATAGAAGCCAAAATAGACTGAGGTCCCTGCATTTCTCATAATGTGAGAGATTACATCGAAAAATCCTTCCCAGTATTCGTCATTCCTGTTGTTTCTCTTCCACTTCCTCAACGATTCATTGAGTTCTTCAAATCTATCTGACTCCTCTTTGGAAAGAATTTCACCACTTATAATTTTTGCTTTAAGGGCGAAATACTCTCCGAGTTCTTTTCTTGGAAAATCTGTAGGGATGTCTCCTCTCCCCACAATCACATAACACTTTTTCATTCTTCCACCACCTTTACAAAGATTTTTCTTGTTCGTGGTCCGTCAAATTCAAGAAAGAACACACCCTGCCATGTTCCAAGAAGGAGTTTCCCATTATCCACAATTATTTCTCTGGACGAACCTATTATTGAAGATTTGATGTGAGCATCGGCGTTTCCTTCAAGATGTGCATAAGTTTTATTATAGGGTATAAGTTCAGAGAGTGTGCTTAGAATATCTCTCATTACAGAAGGATCAGCATTTTCATTTATGGTTATAGAGGCTGTAGTATGTGGAACGAAAATAAGACATATTCCATTTTTAACACCAGATTCCTTAACTATTTTTGATATTTCCTCTGTAATATCTACTGCCTCTATCCTTTTATGTGTTCTCAAAGAGATACTCTTTAACATTTTTCTCTTCCTCCTTAAGAATATCTATGGCAATTCTTGCAACGTTCTCTTTCCAGTGTTTTCCAGAGAATTTTTTAATCTCTTCTATTACCTCCTCTCTCTTTTTTCTCTCTGAATAAGGTCTTCCAGCTATCATAGATTCTATAGTATCAGAGATTGCAATTATTTGAGATTCAATCGGCATTTCATCTCCCTTTATTCCAAAAGGATATCCAGAACCATCTATTCTTTCATGGTGAAATCTTGTCCAAGTTGCAATCTCTTTAAGGGAATCTACCCTTGAAAGGATTCTATAACTCCATTCAGGATGCTTTTTGATCTCTTCATAGTCTACTGGAGAGAGGTGGGAAGCTTTCTTAAGAATTCTATCGCTTATAGCTATCTTTCCAATATCATGAAGTAATGCAGCAATTCTTATCTTTTCTATTTTTTCCTTGCTAAAGCCCATCCTTTCTGCTATTTTTGTTGCATAAAACGCAACTCCACTGCTATGACCTTTTGTAAATGGATCCTTTGCCTCAAGAGACTCTATGAGAATTCTTATTATGTCATCACTCAAACTCTTAAGCTTTCTCTCAGACAAAAGTTCCTTTATATTTGAGTGTATTACATGTGTTAGAAAGCTCAAAGGAGATATAATTTCTTCCCCCTCTTTAAGATTTTCACTCTTTTCAAAGTATAAGTTAATTTTTGTAAATTTTCCTGCTTCCTCTTCAATATGAGAAAGAGACAGAATATTATCACAGTGTGATATAAAATTCTCGTCTCCAAAAGAACCTGTAAACTCATTTTTCCCAGACTTAAATTGTATTTTGACGAGTTTTGTCCCTTCAGTTATATTTGAGAAATGTCTGGCTACCACATTTAAAAGGGTTTCTATTCCAATATCAAGGGAAAACAATTCCAGAATCTTTGCTCCTACCTTCCTTATTCTTTCTATAGAGTTCCATACCTCCATGTCCTTCCCTGTTAAAACAAGATGTTTTATAAAAGAGATACAATTGTTAATCGTTAGTCTATCGTCAGGTGTGAGCCTACCATTCTTTGAAATAATGAGTTTTCCAATAAGTTTGTTTCTATCTTTTATGTAAAATTCATCCAAACCCATTTCATTTTCCATCTGCCCTATTTTATACACCTTGTTAAGGACTTCCATAGAAATATGGCTAAGCTTAAGATTTTTCTTCAATACATACAGAAGCCTATTTATATAGAAATCAAGTTCAGGATTCATTTAGCACTTCCTCAAAGGGGGTAACCAGGATTTTTACCTGTTCCTTTTTGTTTGTCTCGAGTTCTACAAAGCCTTCTTCCTCAATATCTTTAAGAAGTATCTTTTTGGTAATGAGTGGTTCGACTACTATCTTTTCTGATTCTATTAAACCCACTGCTCTCTCAAAATCAAGAGGGGTATACTCATAGGATGTATCAATGTCTAACTCTCTTGAGAGTATATCCAGAAAGTTGAGCTTTATTGGAAGTGTATGGATTCCTACGACTACCAGTTTTCCACCCATGTCTACATGAGAAAGAGAAAAGAAAAGGGGATCTTTTTCCATACTTATCTCTGGTCCAGAATCTACCACATCAAACACCGTATCAAATTTCTCATCATTGTTCTTATCATCAAACAGTTTAAATCCAAATTTCTCTATGATTTCTCTACCTCCTCTTTCAAGCATAGAGATGTATACATCTCCTCCCATGTCTTTTAAAATCTGTGAAAGTATTAGGCTTGTGGAGTTATTCCCAACCACAAGAAATTTCTCTCCAATTCCTTTAAGAGAAGCATGAACACTTACTGCAGTTTCCTGAGCAAATGGCAAAATGTGAGGTTTTACATCAGGATCTGCATGGTATAAATTTTTCTCCTTTAGTATTATCTCCTCTCTGAATCCGCCATCCTCAGTAAATCCGAGATATCCACCGTTATAACAGATATTTTCTCTACCTCTATTGCAGTTCTTGCAATCTCCACAATAAATTAAAGGGGATACATAAACCTTATCCCCTTCTTCCACTTTCTCTATTTTTTCTCCTTTTTCAATCACCACTCCCCCACACTCATGCCCCGGTATGATGGGTTTATCCTTTCTATAAAGAGTCGGGCCGCTTATAAACTCCAAAACATCAGAATCACAGATTCCACACCAGAGAATCTTTACCCTTACCTCATCTTCCATTAATTCTCTCTTTTCTTCTTCCTCTATTCTTATGTCCCTACTTCCGTAGAATCTCACAACTTTCATATCTTCCCCTCTCTTAACCATTTTACAATATTTTTGAAATGTCTAATGCCTTGGACGAGAAGAAGGAGCAGAAGGAATGCATACATATAAATGTTTTCTTTAAAAATCATCAGGATAATAAATGCCAAAAAATAGGAGACGACACCTGCACCAACGAGAGGTGTAAGCCCTTTTAACACTCCTTTTTTTCTTATCTTGCCAAACAAGAAAAGGGCAAGAAATATAGTTGCAACAATCATGCTCTGTAAAGGAAGGATAGCAAAAGCTGCTCCAAGACTTGTGGACAGCCCACCCCCTCCTTTTAATCCAAGAAATATTGACCAGTTATGTCCAACTACTGAGAATATGCCAGAAAGTATCATCACAAGAGGTGGAAAACCAAAAAGAGAAGCAAGGAATGGAGGAAGAAAACCTTTCAAGAAATCCAGAATAAAGGTTGTTATTCCCCAAAATGGAGAAACTTCACGGAATACATTCGCTGCTCCAGGATTCTTACTTCCAACCTCTCTTATATCTATACCCTTTACAAATTTTCCTATTATATAAGCAAAGGAAATAGAACCTATAAGGTAAGCTGAAACGATTAGAATGAGATATTTCATAAGCATATTATAGTATTCCCTTGACAAAAATACAATGGTTTGTATAATTTAATTTGAAATTAGCACTCACAACCTTTAAGTGCTAAAAAAGGAGGTGAAAGTATGAAACTCAAACCAATTGGTGACAAAATTGTTGTTGAGCCTGAGAAGGAGGAAGAAGTTACAAAATCTGGTATTGTTTTACCCGATACTGCTAAGGAAAAACCCCAAAAGGGAAAGGTTGTAGCAGTGGGACCAGGTAAGATTCTTGATAATGGTGAAAGAAGCCCCATGGAAATTAAAGAGGGGGATACAGTAATATATTCAAAATATGCTGGAACTGAGGTAAAGATTGATGATAAAGAGTATTTAATTCTCTCACAGAGAGATATTTTAGCTATTCTGGAGTAATTTTAAGGAGGTGAAGAAATGGCAGCAAAGAATATTGTCTTTAACGAAGATGCAAGAAAGAAACTCCTTGACGGTGTAGATAAAGTTGCAGATACAGTCAAGGTGACACTTGGGCCTACAGCAAGACACGTTGTTCTTGAGAGAAAATTTGGTTCTCCCATAGTTTCAGATGATGGTGTATCCATTGCCAAGGAAATTGAGCTTAAAGACCCATTTGAAAATCTTGGTGCACAGCTATTGAAGGAAGTTGCTTCAAAGACCAACGATGTTGCTGGAGATGGAACCACCACAGCAACAGTACTTGCTCAGTCTATGGTTCATCAGGGACTTAAACTCGTCTCTGCAGGTGCAAATCCTGTAATGCTTAAGAAGGGAATGGATGAGGCAGTAACTAAAGTTGTAGATTACATAAAGAAAACAGCAAAGAAGGTTGACGATAAGAAGACCATTGCAGAAGTAGCAACAGTTTCTTCAAAGGATGAAAAGATTGGAGAGGCAATAGCCAATGCAATGGATAAAGTTGGTAAAGACGGAGTTATCACAGTTGAAGAGTGGCAGGGATTAGACATAAAAGTGGAAGTTGTTGAGGGAATGCAGTTTGATAGAGGTTACATCTCTCCATACTTTATAACAGATGCTGAAAAAATGGAGGTAGAACTTAAAGAGCCATACATAGTTATTACTGACAAAAAGATTTCATCTGTTCAGGAGTTCCTTCCATTGCTTGAAAAGATTGTTCAGACAGGAAAACCATTCCTTGTAATTGCAGAGGATGTTGAGGGTGAAGCACTTGCAACCCTTGTGGTAAACAAAGTAAGAGGGACATTCCAGTGCTGTGCAGTTAAGGCACCAGGCTTTGGTGACAGAAGAAAGGAGATGCTCAGAGATATTGCTATATTAACCGGTGGTCAGGTCATCTCTCAGGATCTCGGTATAAAATTTGAAAATGTTACCCTTGATATGCTTGGAAGAGCAGATAAAGTAAAGGTTGATAAAGAGAATACAACCATTGTTGGTGGAAAAGGAGATAAGAAGGATATTGAGGCAAGGATTACCCAGATAAAGAAGCAGATTGAGGAGACAAAGTCTGACTATGATAGAGAGAAACTCCAGGAGAGACTTGCAAAACTCTCCGGTGGTGTTGCCATAATAAAGGTTGGAGCAGCAACAGAAACAGAGATGAAGGAGAGAAAGCACAGAGTTGAAGATGCAGTTTCTGCTACAAAAGCAGCAGTAGAGGAAGGAGTTGTCCCTGGTGGAGGAGTGGTCTATGTAAATGCTCAGAAGGCCCTTGATTCCATAAAGAACGGTGATACTGACTACATGGCAGGAGTGAATATAGTAAAAAGAGCTCTTGAAGAACCAATGAAACTCATTGCAGATAATGCAGGAGAAAAAGGTGTAATGATAGTTGAAAAGGTTAAAGAGATGGAAGATGGTGTAGGTTTTAATGCCATAACTCACAAGATAGAGAATCTTATAAAAGCAGGAATAATTGATCCTGCAAAAGTTACAAGGTCTGCTCTCCAGAATGCAGAATCTATTGCATCTTTGCTTCTAACCACTGAAGCAGCAGTTGCTGAGATTCCAGAGAAGGAGAAACCCCAGACTCCACCCATGCCTCCCGAGTATTAAAAAGAGCATAAATAGGTGGTAAAGGCCCCTGAAATTTTCAGGGGCCTTTTTATTTTTTTATAAGAAGGCATATAATACTTACATGGAGAATATTTACCTTATCCTTGGCATTTTTATAATTGGGGGTTATTTTTCTGGAATTTTAGCTGAGAAATTAGGACTCCCTAAAATAACAGGTTATATCTTGTTAGGTGTTCTCTTCAGCCCTTCTCTTTTTGGTTTTACACTTCCCGAAAGGATTAAAGGTATGGGGATAGTTACAGAAATAGCACTCTCTGTCATAGGCTTTATAGCAGGAGGGGATTTACGGATAGAGACTGTAAAAAGATTAGGAAAGTCTGTTTTCTGGATAACCATAGCTCAAGCTCTCGGGGCGTGGATTTTTGTGGGTAGTCTTGTGTATCTTTTATTCCCATTAGTAGTTCCGGTCGGGAAGAAAGAGTTGTTTATAATGGCGCTGACGCTTGGAGCAGTGTCTCTTCCAACAGCACCTGCTGCAATAGTTGCAATAATTCACGAATTCAGAGCAAAAGGTCCTTTAACTTCCACACTTCTCTCTGTTGTTATACTTGACGATGCCTTTGCCATTATAGCAACATCTATCTCTATTGCCATTGCAAAAGCTATGGTAAGTTCAGAAACTGTATCTCTCTGGACTGAGGTGAGTGGAAGTCTTGTTGATATAGGAACTGCCATTTTAATAGGTGTTTTTGTTGGATTCTTAAGTGAGAAAATTATTAAATACTTTAGAACAGATGCCACTCTTCTTCTTTTTGTTATTGGATCTATATTTTTCTGTACAGGTTTGTCCAATGTTCTTGGAACGTCATACCTTCTTTCAAACATGATATTCGGTTTCTTTGTGGCAAACACATTTAAGCTCTCAAATAAATATTTTAAGACAATTGAGGAGATTGAAGAGTTATTATTTGTGCTTTTTTTCACACTAGCAGGAGCACATTTTGAAGTACAGGCTTTAGAATCTGCAGGCATTCTATCAATTATAATAGTTGTTTCAAGGTTCTCTGGAAAATACATAGGTGCTTATCTTGGAGCTTTGTTTTCTGGTGCAAGTTCTACAATAAGAAAGTATATTGGACTCGGATTACTTCCAAAGGCAGGTGTAACCATTGGTTTAATACTTCTTGTCCTTGAGCTTCCAGAGATTAAAGATGTTGGGGTAATAATGATAAATGGTGTTCTTGCTTCAGTTATAATAAATGAGTTAATCGCTCCTCCCCTTGTTAAAACTGCTTTAATAAGAGCAAAAGAGACCAACGTCTAAAATTTGTTATATAATTTCACTGAAAGGAGGTAATATGTATCTACTCGTTGTAGTGTTAAACCATGAAAGCCATGTTAAAGAGATTCTTGAAAGATTCATAGAGGTAGATGTGAGAGGCGCAACTGTAATTGAAACTCAAGGTATGGGCAGACTCTTAAGTCAGGAGATTCCAATTTTCACAACTTTTAGAAAAGTCCTTTCAGGAGCCCAGCAGAGAGTAAATAACTTTACAATCTTTTCAGTTATAAGAACAGAAAAAACCCTTAGAGATGCCATTGACGTGGTTTTTGATGTTGTCGGAGACATTGATAGGCCTGGAACAGGTATAATGTTTGTTTTGCCTGTAATTCACATGTATGGTCTTGCCAATCCCATAACCAAGAATCAGATGGGAGAAAAATAGTATGGATGTAGTGCTTGACTCAGGTATAATAATTCTTGCAGGAGTTCTTGCTGCATGGATTCTTGGTAAGTTCAAACTTCCAAAGGTTTTAAGCTATATAGTTGTCGGTGCTTTTCTCGGTAGAAGTATGGCAAATATTGTTTCCCCTTCAATAGTGAGATGGGAGGAGATAATTAGCGTTGTTGCTTTGGGATTTATAGCTTTCCTGATTGGTGATACATTCAGATGGAAGAACATAGTTGAGATAGGAAGTAAAGGGATACTTGTTTCTCTTCTTGAATCAACATTGACGGCGGTAATAGTTGGTGGAGGCTTCCTGATACTTACCACTACAGGGATCTTATATGTAAAACACCCAGTGCCAATTTCCCTTCTTCTTGGTGCATGTGCAGCAGCAACAGCACCTGCAGCTACATTTATGGTGGTAAGAGAGTATAGAGCAAGAGGAACTTTAACAAACTATCTTCTCATGGCTGTTACCTTTGATGATGCTGTTGGAATTATTCTCTTTGATGTAGCGGTTGTTATCGTAAGAGTTCTTCTTAAAGGTGGAGGGCTAAGCATTGGAGAGGCAGTCTTTGCTCCTGTTAAAGAGATTACTCTTTCCCTTGTGATAGGTGCAGTTATGGGATTTCTACTCACATATATAGAAAGATTTATGAAAACCAAAGAGAATTCTCTTATTCTTGCAATTTCCTTTATACTTATAACTGGTGGACTTTCAAGACAATTCCATTTCTCTCCCCTTCTATCAAACATGGCTCTTGGCGCTGTCTTTGCAAACTTTAGTATAAATGCAGGAAGGGTTTTCAGTGGAGCAGAGGATTGGGTTTCTCCAATTCTCCTTTTCTTCTTTGTGCTTTCTGGTTCAGATCTGGATATAGCATTACTACCAAAGTTAGGTCTCATGGGAATTGGTTATGTTGTTCTTAGAGGTCTTGGTAAAATATTTGGCTCAAGAATGGGAGCATTTTTTGCAGGTGCACCAAAGAAGGTTCAGAAATATCTTGGTTTTGCAATGCTTCCTCAGGCAGGAGTTGCTATTGGTTTTGCTGTATTTATAAAAAATCTCTTTCCAGAACTTTCCTATATAACAACAATTGTTCTTTCGACTGTAGTCTTGTTCGAAATAATTGGTCCTCTTGGTGCGAAGTATGCTATATTTGGTGCAGGAGAAGCTAAAAAACATCCACAACTTGCAAAGGAGCATACATAGTGGATATACTATTCCTCTTTATTAATCCGAAAAAATTCTTTGAGGAGAGAAAAGAAAAAAGTTATCTTTGGTTTATAATTCCTATTTATGTTGTTCTTTTTATTTTGCTCTACTTCTCTGGAAGAAATCTCTTTGGATCCTCTAAAGAGGTAAGCATTGGCATTGTCATACAGATACTATTCAATCTCGTGTTTTTTGTGTTTCTCTCCCTTTTTATTAAGGTCTTTATAAAAATCTTTGGTATTGAAAGAAAGTTATTTGAATCTATAGAGGATGGATTATTAATCTCTCTTCCTTCATTTACCCTCTTTGTTATCCTGTTTTATTTTCTCCAGTATAAATTTCTCTCCCTCTCCTATCCTTTAATCTACTTCTTTACATTTCAAAAATATGCAACCACTCTATCAAAAATACTCTTTTTCTTTTACTTTCCCCCAAGAGCTCTTCTTTTTGTATATACGCTCATTGGAATTAAGTATATGTACAATCTAAACTGGAAGAAAACTCTCCTTTTCAGTGTCCTTATATATTTTATATTCTTTTTAACCTATATTTTGTGAGGTTGACGATGGAGTATATAAAGGAAAGAGAAGAATTTATGAAAATTGTGGGTAAAATTTTAGAGTATAAATTAACAGTTGGGACCTGGGGGAATTTGAGTATGAAAGTGGAGGATGATAAGTTTCTGATAACACCTTCTGCAATGGAGTATGAGGATATGAAAGGAGAAGATCTTGTTGTTATGGATCTTGAAGGGAATATAATTTCTGGTAAGAAGCCTTCTACTGAGAAGTTTTTACATATGGAGATATACAAGAGTAGGAAAGATGTAGGTGGTATTCTTCATATCCATGCTGTATATTCAGGTGTATTCTCTGTGGTTGGAATCCCAATTCCTCCTTTAACAGAGGACATGGCACAGGGAATAGGTGGCGATGTGGAAGTTACAAACTATGTTCCACCCGGAACTAAAGAACTTGCTCTTGAGTTTGTAAGGTGCCTTAAAGACAAACAGGCTGCCATAATAAGAAATCATGGACTTGTAACCGTTGGAGATACATTAAAAGAAGCCTTTAAAGTTGCAACACTTGTTGAGAGAGGGGCAGAGATTTTTATTCTTTCTCACTTAATCGGAAAACCAAAAATTTTATCTTACGAAGAGGTTAAAAAATTAAGGGAATTCTATAAAAATAGATACATTAAAAGAAAATGAGAATTCTTTTTAAAAACGGAAATATTTATGGAGAGGATTTCAAACTTTACAAATTTATGTCTGTAAAAGACGGAGTTTTTGAATATGTTGGTAATCATGAACCCACTGGAATCAATTTTCATAAGGAAGTAAATCTTAAAGGAAATTTTGTTTTCCCGGGGTTTTTTGATTCCCACATACATCTTCTCTCCTATTCAAAAACGCTTTTTGAGCTGAATCTATCAGGTGTTCAGTCAATGGAAGAAGCTAAAAAGGTTTTGAAGAATTTCAAGCCTAAAGGAGAAGCTGTCTATGGTTTTGGCTGGGATGATGAGAAGTGGAAGGTAAAGCCAGATAAAAGGATACTTGACGAGATTTTTCCTGATAGATTTGTGATACTAAAGAGAAGGGATGGTCACTCTCTCTGGGTCAATTCCATGGTTCTTAAGGAATTTGGTATAGACAAATCAACTCCTGATCCTCAGGGTGGAAAGATAGAGAGGGATGAAGAGGGAAATCCTACTGGAGTTTTAAGAGATAGAGCAATGGAGCTTGTGAAGTTAAAAGATTCCTTATATTCTGAAAAAGAGATTATAAACGAAGGTGTAAAAAAACTTCATTCTCTTGGTATAACCTCTGTTTGTAATATGGATGGAGATATACTCCCCGTTCTTATTGAAGGTAAGTTTAAATTAAGGATCTTTTCTTCTATACCCCTTGAAAAACTTGATTCTCTAATTTCCCTTGGTTTAAGAAGTTTCTTTGGTAATGAATTTTTAAAAATAGGTGGTGTTAAGGTCTTTCT
>Ga0209834_10001083_pt1 | contig 15616 bp, 16 predicted proteins | sample Mar14236cmmetaG_FD_184134 | JGI IMG/M metagenome (GOLD analysis project Ga0209834, IMG submission 184134) | Marine hydrothermal vent microbial communities from Guaymas Basin, Gulf of California to study Microbial Dark Matter (Phase II) - Marker... ...
GCGTAATCGTGGGGGTGGGGGTGGCAACACCCTGGGGGGTATAAATCCGGTTGATTACCTCACCGTATAACCCCATAACGCCCTGGTCCTGCTGATTATAAATGACCTCCACCCCGGCAGCATTGCCGGTCAACACCTCTATGCGCAGCTCCCCCCCAAATACTTTAACACTTCCGGGAACGAGACGGCCTTCAAAAGCCAGGGCATTATCAACTGTCACCCGCACCCAGGTCCGCTGCAAGATGATCAGCTGAAGCTGGATTCTCTCATTGCCGGTAAGAAATGGAGTGGATGTAGCTCCCTGTCCCTCTCCAGCGGTGCCTTCGCCTTCTGGTGTGGGTGTCACGGCAACCTCAATTTCGTCAGGTGTGTTTCCTGAAGATAAAAGAGTCGCTGAGGGCGTGAAGCTTGGCAGCAATACATCTGCCACTGCTGGAACAGTAGCTGTGTCTTCCAATGCGGATCCGTTCCCTCCGAGGATCATCAACCCCGCCCCAATCGAGACTGCCGTGATCAAGATCACCACAGCTGCCCAGAGCAGGGTGGGATTGGCAAAGAACCGTTTCAACCAGACCAGCTTTCCGGGCCCGGACTGGCCTTCCTGCGTTTCCGGCCGGGTCTGCTCAAGGCGGCTCTTTAAAACATCCGCATAGCTTAATAGAAGTGGCTCAGGGTCCAGGCCCAGGAATTCGGCATAATTCTTGACCATGCCTTTCCCCTGGACTGTGGATGGCAAATCTTCCAGATTTCCGTTTTCGATGGCTTTAAGATAGCGGGCAGGTATAAAAATCTGCTCTTCTACATTGGGGATAGTAAACCCGAGTCTTTCCCGCTGTTTTTTTAATACAGCCCCTATCTCCCCCATTAATTTGGGCTGTGAACTGTCTTGAGAGGAAGAGGGAGAGGGCTGAGGAAGCTGCTCCTCTTCCGGTTCGTCGAGTACTTCGCGAAGCTGTTTAAGAAGAGGCGCAGGATCCAGTTTCAGGAAGGCGGCATAGGAGCGGGTAAACCCCTTTTTCTGAACTGAGGAAGGCAATACCTCCCAGTTATCCGCCTCGATAGCCGCCAGATATTTACCCTTGATCCTGGTAACTAAAGAGATCTCTTCCAGAGATAATTCCTGTTCCTCTCTGGCCTTCCTTAATATCTCTCCGATTGATAAGTTTTCTTCAGCCATAGCGCCATACAAAGACCGGCCTGGCCAGCATTATGGCTGATCCCAGACCGGTTTTGATATCCTTCAGATTTGTGCTGTTTTAGGCTTCTTCGTCTTCTTCAGCTTCTTCCTCTTTTTCTTCCGGAAGAGCGCCCTCTTCGGTCTGTTCGCTGTCTGCGCCAGGTTCTTCAGCCTCAGCTTCCAGTTCTGCGGCCTCATCTTCAAGAATTTCCTCCAGCGCTTCCTCTGCCCTGAGGGCTTCTTTCTCTTCTTCCTCAAGTGCAGATTCAGGAGTTTCGCCTTCGCGGTAAACGATGATCTCAATCTCCGGAATCAAATCAACTGTCAGGCGGACAGCCACTTTATGCCTTCCGAGCATGCGCAAGGGCTGAGATTCAATTTGTTTAGCTTCCACAGGCACACCGATCTCCTCACTGACTGTCTCGGCGATCATCTGGGTGTTGATGGAACCATACAGCCTGCGAGTTTCACTGGCTTTGGCAGCAAAGGTAAAGCGCTTGCCTTCCAGCTGCTCAGCAACACCACCAAGCTCCTGATTTACTTTGGCTCGTTTGACCTCTCCCTGCTTCTTGATGCGGCCTGCCATTTTCATGGCACCGGGCGTGGCCAGCACTGCCAACCCCTGAGGCATCAAGTAGTTGCGGGCATAACCGGGAGCGACTTTTTTAACCTCTCCGGCTCGGCCTAATTTATAAACATCTTCCAGTAACAGTACTTTCATAGTATCTAGCCCTTTCTCCTTTTTGATAAATAGGTTCGTCCTTTGCGAAGGGTACAACGCCAAAGACGCCGAAAAATTTTACCAGATGGGCGCAGCGAGGTCAATGACCGCCGTCGGACAGGTCCAATAACAGAAGTCGAGTTGGGCGGGATTGGGGCTCTTTAGGTCCGCGATAAGATCACCCAGGCGGACAGGCCGATGAGGAAGAGAAGCTGGATGAGAAATACCTCGAGAGAGAGATCCTCCCCTCGTTGATCCGCAAAACGAAGCCCCGGGGGTACACCTTCCAGCTTTAATAGCGGTCCGGCGAACCAGGTGAACAGGGCGCCGCCTATCAAACCCCCGAAATGTCCCCAGTTGTCAATTCCAGGGGAGAGTCCGATCAGGAAATTGATTACCGCCACCTGGATGATCTGGCGCAGGGCTACCTGGAAGCGGTCGCCGAATAATTCCTTGTGTTGGTATATGAATACTCCTTCGGCAGCCAACAATCCGAAAATCGCGGTAGAGGATCCCAGAGATGGCGCTGGTGTGAAGAAGAAAGAGAACAGATTTCCTGTGATGCCAGCGACCAGGAACAGCAGCAAGAAGCGGAAAGAACCAAAAAAGCGCTCAATCCTTCTTCCCAGGATGTAAAGGGCATAGAGATTAAATCCCAGATGGAAAATCGAGCCGTGCAGAAACATGGGGGTGATCAGCCGCCAGTATTCACCGTCCAGGATAGCCCCGTTGATCTTCATGCCCAAGGCTGCTGGCAGGTCCTGGTAAAAGAGGAAACCAGTCGCCAGCTGCAGGACATAGACAAGGGCCATGATGGCCAGTAAACTGGTTGTAACCAGTGGTTTACCATCCGGAAGTGGTACCTGAACCCTGTGAGGAACCGCCTTCCCGGGTTCGGAAACCTCTTCATCCGCGGTATGAGCTCCATCTCTCCCCAATTCTGCCCGGGTTATCAGTCGCCGGAAATGGATCGGGCCGGCAGCGTTGGCGCTGATATACGGCAGATAGATCTCTGCTTCATGCTGATTGTGAAGGGTTCGCAGAGCATTTTCGACCGCTTCCCTGATGCGCTGGACTGCCACTGGGTCTTCAGCTAAATCCAGCCCATATTGATTTTTGAATTCATTGAGCAACCTGATAATCAGTTCTTCTGGGGATATTGGTGATATGTGTAAAACCGATAAAGGATTTTCAGTCATAAATTCACAACCCGTTGATGCACTCGATGCTGCTCCGCTTGGATGATAGCTTCAATCGTGTCGACTGTCTCATCCAGGCGGTCATCTCTATTGACCACGACATAGTCAAACAGTTCAATTTTCTTATATTCCTGGCGGGTGGTAGCAATGCGCAGTTTCAAGCTTTCGCTGGTTTCTGTATTGCGTTTTTTAAGGCGATTGATCAATTCCTCTTCATTCTGGGGTGTCAGGAAAATCAATAAAGCGTCCTCTACCAACTCTCTGACCGTTTCCGCTCCCTGAACATCAATCCGCATGATGACATTTTTCCCGCTGGCAAGCGCTTCCCTGACCTGAGATTTGGGGATCCCTTTGTAATCCTGATAGACCACAGCATATTCCAAGAGCTCCCCTTCATCGATCATCTTGGCAAATTCATCCTGGGAAAGGAAAAAATAATCCACACCGTCAACCTCGTCGGGGCGGGGTGCGCGGGTAGTAGCCGTGATCACAAAATGGAAGGGCAGCCCTCTGGCTTTCATCATCTCCAATACAGAGTCCTTCCCCACTCCTGAAGGCCCCGAAATCACAATCAGGAGAGGATTGCGGGGCTGTAATGACAATGTAGCGACTGCTGATTCTGTATCCATAATCATGATCCTTATCCAGTATAATTGGGCACGACTCTGAATTCTCGATTTGCTATAATACAGTATGCCAACTTACGAATATCGCTGTAAAGATTGTAACCATAAATTTGAAATCTTCCTTACCTACCAGGAATATGAAAACGCGCCTGTTTCCTGCCCGGTTTGCGGTGGGCTGAATCCAGAAAGGATTATCCGCCCGGTCAGGATCTCCCGCACTGAACAAGCTCGTTTGGATTCCCTGACAGACCCCAGGCTGCTGGACAGACTGGATGATGATCCCCAAACCCTGGGAAAAATGATGCGCGAGATGAGCAGGGAATTGGGAGAGGACATGGGTTCGGAATTTGATGAGGTGGTTAACCGTCTGGAAAAAGGGCAATCTCCAGAAGAAATCGAGCGCGACCTGCCTGATTTGGGCGCTGGTGAAGGAATACCAGACCCTGGTCTTAACGATTGAGTCCTTCCCATTCTGGCCCAACACCCTTCCCCGTTTAATAACCCCATTTATCCAAGTTTTCCTGAAGGATGGCCCTGAGATCCTGCTGGACCACGTTAAAGGTCCTGTCCGCATCCACCACTATCCAGCGACCCGGGTCTGCTTCGGCCAGCTTAAGGTAGCCATCCCTGACCCGATGATGGAAATTGATGTCATAAGCATCAAGCCGATTCAGACCTCCTGCGTCCAGGCGGCGCTGTAAACCCACCTCTGGAGCAAGGTCCAATAATATGGTCAAATCCGGGACCAATCCCCCCGTTGCATAATGGATAATGCCTTCCAGGGAGGTAACTGTGTTTTGATGCCCGTACCCCTGGTAAGCCAAGGTGGAATCCGCATAGCGGTCTGAGAGCACGATCCCACCTCTTGCCAGTTGAGGTTTGATCACCTCTTCTACCAGCTGAGCGCGGGCTGCCTGATAAAGCAGGGCTTCGGTCCGGTCGATCATGGCCGTATTTTTAAGATCCAGCAGCGTAGCGCGGATCTGATCGCTAATAGGGGTGCCGCCCGGTTCACGGGTTCTCAATATCGGATACCCTGCTTGAATAAACTCTTCAGCCAAGATATCAAGCTGGGCGGTTTTTCCACTGCCGTCCGGGCCTTCAAAAGTGATGAATCTACCCTGTCTTGAATTCATAAATCATGCTCTCTTTTTAGCCGGATCGATCAGCGCTGGCCTCAGGAATCCTCCCGAAAGATCCTCACCCGGCGGTTGGGTTCTTTGCCATAGGAATGGGAAACCAGGTTGGCCTGGGATACCATCTGATGCTGCAGGCGGCGGATGCTGGAGGAAGCCGGGGGTAATTCCACCCAGCGCTCTCCGTCGTGGATGGCCTGGATCGCGATTTGGGTTTGCTGCAAGGCCATTTCATCATTCTTGGAGAGGGTGCCGTTTTTCAGGTTGAAGATATCTTTAAGCAGATGCTCCATACGGCTGATGGTATTGGAGCGCAGCACATAAATCGGCAAACCCAGCTCTTCCGCTTTCATAATCGATTTGGGATTATCCCGGTAATGGTGTTTGAGAGTGACCGCAATTTTGGCATCGCTGACCTGTTTTTCAATCGTAACCGGCACATTGAGGTTTCGGGCGGCCTTTAACATCCGATCCCGGGCAACACCATAGGTGAAGATCGGTAGTGATTCCAGGTTTTCTCTGTCCAGTTCTAAAACAGGACTTCCCAGGCTGAACTCGCCCTCCGGGAGAGGATCAGAGCCAATGCTTTGCAGAATGGGCTTGGTAGCCTTTTTCTTAATCGTGATCTTTCCATCCTCTGAGCGTGATCTGATCTCAGGCCTCAGCGTTTCGCCGCGCAGGAGGGAATCCACTGCGCTGGCCACATCCTGATGGATCACCAGGATGTCCCGAGTTTGGATCTCTATCAATACGTGGAAAGTCGGATTAGAGCGCCGCTCCAGAACGGTTTTCTGGGTGCCGCGCCTTTTAGCTTCCTCGTCAGATAAGGTTACTGATTCAATTCCGCCTACCAGATCAGCCAAAGTCGGGTTGATTAGCAGATTATCCAGGGTATTGCCGTGGGCGGTTCCGATGAGCTGCACCCCACGCTCGGCAATCGTGCGGGCGGCCAAAGCCTCCAGGGTCCGACCTATTTCATCGATGACAATCACTTCCGGGTTATGGTTTTCTACAGCTTCGATCATGACTTCATGCTGCTGGGAAGGTTCAGCCACCTGCATTCGGCGGGCTTTGCCGATTGCCGGGTGAGGAACATCGCCATCACCAGCAATTTCATTCGAGGTGTCAACAATCACAACCCGCTTGTTCTCAGCCAAGATGCGGGCGGCTTCCCGGAGCATGGTCGTTTTTCCAACACCTGGTCGTCCCAGGATCAGCAGGCTTCTGCCGCTCTCAATCAAATCTTTGACGATATCAGTCGTGCCGTAGACTGCTCTTCCCACCCGGCAGGTCAGGCCGACAATTTTACCCATCCGGTTTCGGATGGCCGCAATCCGATGCAAAGTGCGCGCCAGGCCAGCCCGATTGTCCCCATCAAATATTCCTATACGGTCGACCACATATTTTATTTCACTTTTGGTGACTTCGTCAGCAGAGAGTTCTTTTTCCCGATCTGAAAAACGAGCGGTAGGAACGCGCCCCAGATCAAGGATGATCTCGATCAGATCTGCATTATTCTCCTGCTCGTTAAGCGCCTGGCTGATCTCAGGAGGGAGAACTGCCAGCAAGGAATCTAAGTTATCCGTTATTCTTTGATTAGACATCATATCAATTCTTAATTTTCGTATGGGATATCGGAGTAGTGATATCCGGTTGCTTTTCAAAGCCCTGCACCACAAAGGTTTGCTGGGCATTATAGTGGACAGCCAATCTTTTCACCATAACTCGCTGCTGATCTCCAGGCAGGGCGCCCAACCTCTCCAGCGCAGAGGAGGTCACTTGCTGATAGTCGCGAACCCGCAGATATACTTCCCGTCTACTCGTATAAGGTAAATGGAATAACAGCGCTGACAAGTACTCATCCACAGAGCCCAGCGAGGGATCCAGCAGCAGGTCTAGCAGAATTCCTCTTGGACCAAATTGCGTTAAGGCAATCCCTACCACCCGGCCATCCTTCCAGCTCAACATCCCCTGGATTTTGGGAAAATCCGGCAGGGGCTCCAGGCGCTGGATCTGAGCGGGCACAACCCGTTGGTAGAGGACCTGCGCCAGGCCATTATCCCCCCGACTCGCCGGGACCCAGGATCTCTGTCCGGAGCCGGAGAGGATCTGACGGGGAAGTTTCCAGATCTGCTGCTCTGTATAGGAGCGGAATCCTGATTGATGCAGGATCTGCTCCTCCGGAGAACCAAGACCAACTTCCCCCATCATCTGCAGCGCTCCTCGTTCGCAGGCGGCTCTGGATAGGTGAGAAATCAGTCCGCTGTAATCCGGTTCCGCGCCCAGTGAACTCGGCGCCAGCATGGCAATCCGGGCAGTATGGTTATCCGCGACGAACAATATCTGGCCGATTAACAACGGGAATTGTTCCGATTCCAGGGGATCAGCCGCAGCGTAAAACTCGCTGGATGGCAGGGCAACTGAGAGCAACACGCTGGAGAACAAGCCGGGATTGAAGACAAACCGCAGGGAGTTATCCAGTACCATTCTCTGGTTCTGGTAACGGTGCAGTACAGTCAAATCCCGCCAGGCTAGCTTTCTTGCCATAGACTCCTGATTTTTTCAAGGACAAGGTGGATGAAATAGCGGTGAACCCGATCATCTTCCGTCAGTTCAGGATGGAAGGCTGTGGCCAGCAAATGACCTTGCTGGGCCGCGACCACTCTGCCATCTGGCAGCGCAGCCAGGATTTCAGCATCCTTCCCAACTGAACTTATCAAAGGAGCGCGGATAAAAATCCCGTTAAAAGGGGCAGTGCTGTCCGAAACGGTTTTCAGGACCGGGATATCCAGCTCGGTTTCAAAACTGGCGATCTGCCTGCCATAAGCATTCCGGTCAACAGTGATATCCATTAATTCTAACAGGGGTTGGGTGCGGTGGGCATCTCTGGAGAGCAGGATCGCGCCAGCACAGGTGCCCCAGATGGGTTTTTCCCCTCCAAAAGTCCGCAGCGGCTCCAGCAACCCGAATTCCACCGCCAGCTTCCCGATCGTGGTGGATTCCCCACCGGGGAGGATCAAGCCATCCAACCCTTCAAGCTGCCCGGGCAGCCGAATTTCAACCACATTCACTCCCAGGCCGTCCAGCATGTCCAGGTGTTCCTCGAAGGAGCCCTGCAAGGCCAGCACCCCCACCTTGAGATGGCTGGGGTCATAAGTCAGGCTGGTTTGTTCTTTTCTCATCAATTAATCAGCCCAGCAGGCCCGGCTTACCATCCACGATTTGCCAGTCTTTCATTTTCGGCCAGATCGACCACATTGCGGCCAACCATGGGCTCTCCCAGATTCCGGCTGATTTCAGCCAGGATTTCCGGGTTATCAAAGTGGGTCACTGCTTTAACGATCGCCGCGCCCCTTTTGGCCGGGTCGCCAGATTTAAAGATGCCGGATCCAACAAATACACCATCCACGCCCAGCTGCATCATCAAAGCCGCGTCTGCCGGAGTGGCAATCCCACCAGCCGCAAAATTGACAACCGGCAGTCTGCCTAACTCACGGGTCTCTTTGACCAATTCATAAGGCGCGCCAATTGTCTTGGCATAGGTCATCAGCTCTTCTTCCGGCATGTTGATCAGGCGTTTGACCTCACCCAGCACAGTCCGGGCATGGCGGACAGCTTCTATCACGTCGCCGGTGCCGGCTTCTCCTTTGGTGCGGATCATGGCTGCGCCTTCGCCAATCCTGCGCAGGGCTTCCCCTAGATTTCTGCATCCACAAACAAAAGGGGTTTTAAAGTCATGTTTATTGATGTGATAGGCTTCGTCTGCCGGTGTCAGCACTTCGGACTCATCAATGTAATCCACCTCAAGGGCTTCTAGAATTTGAGCCTCTACAAAGTGCCCAATGCGGGCTTTGGCCATCACGGGAATGGAAACGCTTTCCATGATCTGGATGATCAATTCTGGATCGCTCATCCGGGCCACGCCGCCATCCGCGCGGATATCAGCGGGAACTCGCTCCAGGGCCATCACGGCAACCGCGCCGGCCTCTTCGGCAATTTTCGCGTGTTCGACCGTGACAACATCCATAATCACGCCGCCCTTCAACATCTGCGCTAAACCTTTCTTTGTTTTAAAAGTACTTACCTGGGATTCCATCTTTCCCAACCTCCTACCTGGGAGCTCACGCGGGGTCAACCGCAGCAGCTGTCATCTGCGAGCTCATTTTACACGCCAAAACCCATCCACTGAAGCCCTTTATTGTGGATGGCGTTCAGGTTTTGTTTTGTAGTTTCATTCTACCACGCAGGAAAATGTGTAGCAAATTCAGGAGATCGGGTTAACAAAAAACAGACAGTCTGAATTTCTCCAAATTCAGACAGAAATCACCCTGGCGGTGTTTTACGATCGAATCGGATTTTATTCTGGTATAAGCGCAGCACCGTCCCGTTCAGCGGGGAACGACGTTCAAGCGAATCGCTGTTCTTATGTTGCCGTCAATTTCCACGTCAACAAATTCGGGGATGCTGACCACTTCATATCCATCCTCAGCCAGGTAATCGCACGCCAGAGCCAAGGCTTTAACAGCCTGATTCACAGCGCTGGCTCCTATCGCCTGGACATTTACAAACTGGCGTTCGCGAAAAATACCCGCTATGGCCCCCGCTACGGCTGAGGTCCGGGACGTCGCTGAAACCTTGATGATATCTACATTGTCGGTATCCATGACATGCTCCCTGGAATAAGACGTAGGCCAATCAAACGCTACTGCCTATTCTTGTGTGTGAATTCATTGTACAAAATGGGAGGGAATAAATCAAGGAGGGCCAATGTGTGGTTTCTTTCAATGTTTATACGCAATGTAACATTAGTTACATACCTGGATTGCACCATAAGGTAAAATTACTTCACAGCAGGAGGGAAAAGACCCTCACAATTTGGCCTGCTTTCAGGAAGGTGCTTATGGCAGAGAATTTCACCTATTTTATGGACCTGGAGGATTTGATCGATTCATTTCCCCCGGAAAGCATCCTCAGCAGGAATATCTATCAGGATGAATCCGTTAAATCGATCCTGTTTGGTTTTCAACCCGGGCAGGAGCTCTCTCAACATACTGCCTCGGTACCGGCGATCCTGCATTTCCTCCGCGGGGAAGCAACCCTGGTTCTGGGCGAGGAAACAAAAAGCGCCCAAGCCGGGACCTGGATCCACCTGCCCGCCCATCTCTCACACAGCATCAAAGCCGAAACTGAGACCTTGATGCTGCTAACGTTACTGTTCTAGGAACCCACAAAGGAGCGCTTGATGAAGATCCTGGCCGTCATTTCTGGTGAATACGGAGAACGTCATGTGCGCAACATCAAGGAAAATGGACCTGAAGGTTGGAAGATCAGTATCTGGAAAGCACCTCCTGTATTTCCTCCCTTCATTGATGATCCGGAAGAATTTTTACCTGGTGAATTCGATCCAGCTGATTTGATCCTGTCTTTCGCGGAGCATAAAGGCGCGGCCGAGTTGCTGCCGGATATCGCCAAGAAAACCGGCGCCAGGGCCGTATTGGTCGGTGTGGATGATGAAAGCTGGCTGCCGCGAGGGCTGGAGCGCCAACTGCACGAATGGCTCAGCTCCATGGACGTCGCTTGCGCTACACCCAAGCCTTTGTGTTCGCTGACAGAAAACACGTATGGGGTCACCCGTCACGAGACAGCCGATTACCACAGTCCGGAGATTGCGGCGTTTGCCAGACATTTTGGACAGCCAGAGCTGGATTTGACAATTGACCCGGAGGCGGGAATCATCATCGCCGCCCGGGTAAAAAGGGACGCTGTTTGCGGCTGCACTGAATTTGTTGCCCAAGGGTTGATCGGATTATCGGCCAACGAAGCAGAAGAGAAATCCGGGCTGCTGCACCACCATTATCCCTGCCTGGCCAGCATGGTCAAGCTACCCCACTTCAACCACGACACATTGATGCATGTCTCCGGCCAGGTACTGAAGAACAAGGTCGGTGAGCAAGTAAAACCTTTCATAGTTGTGCGGAGTTTTAAACCGGGGAAGTATTCAGAGTAAATTTTAACTGTTCCCCACTTCCCATTCAACGTGCCAATCCGGGAGTCCTGGGCTCAATTAATCTTTTCAATCCTGACAATAAACTGTCGACCATCACCACCAAGGAATAAAAGCAGGGGCTCCGCCTTCAGGGATGGCGTATTTTGCTTGGAATCTGCGGGATTTATTTTCCTTTCCGGGCCAGGTTTTGCAGCAATTTCTGATTGGTCACCTTAAACTCTGTTCTGTTAATCTGGATCGCTCCCTGATCAGCGAAATGGTACAAATGGCGGCAGACCATCTCCCGGGTGGAGCCGATCCTGGCCGCCATATCATCCAATGTCATATCGCGGGCGAGTACATCTCCAGTTTGATCCTCAAGCTGGTCCAGCAGCAGGTGGGCCAAGCGTCCAGCAACGGGCTGAAAGGCCAGTTCCTCAAGGATCCGGCTGGCCAGCAACATGCGTTCCATCATCAGCTGGGCCAGATCCCAGGTGAACTGGCCATTGGATACCATGAAGGGCGTAAGCTTCTCTCGCGACCAGAGCCGCAGCCTGGTTTCCTGACTGGCAACCAGGGCAACCGGCATCCCCACTCCTTCCTTAAAGAACCCCGCGCCCCAAAACACATCTCCAACTTCCAGGGTGATGACCACCAGGCTTCGTCCTGCTGGGGACTCCTTCAGGGCAGTCACTTGCCCCCTTTCCACTAAAAACAGATAGGGCCAATCGGATCCGTAATGTGTGATCCAATGATCTTCTGGATAGGTTTTTTCTATACTGGCATCAAGAATTAGGTTCCGCTCTGGTTGTGATAATTTATCGAATAATGGATTCTGATTTATTGTGGAATTCGTCATAGGTTCCTTCGTGAGAGCGTTTGCAGTTTCTCAAGGGCAGTTTGATCTTCAAAAGAAATCTGGGTCCTGGTAATTTTCAGGATGCCGTCCGCTTGGAATTGGTACAACAATCGGCAAACTACTTCAGCCGAGGTGGCTAAAACCGAGGCGATTTCCTCCAAGGTCATCTCCCTTTCGATGGAATCATATTGAGAAGATTCCAGGTTATCCAGTAAAAACCCTGCCAGGCGGCTGGCAACAGGTTGAAAGGCAAGGCTGTAGATTATTTCTCGGGCATTACGCATGGTGCTGGTTAGTTTCTTGGGAATATCCCACATAGCTTTGGGGTACTTCATCAACAACGGCAGCATAACGTCTTTCGACCACAGATGAGCCAGAACGGTTTTATCGGCCTTTAATGAGCCTGGCATGGGCTGATCATCAAAAAATGAATGGGCCCAAAATATCTCCCCGGTATTAATCTTAAATAGCTGGTGTACCTTTCCCCCTGATGACAGCATGGACCAACTGAGCTGGCCAGCCTCCAAGAAAAGAATATATGGCCAGATTTCTCCCTGATGGCAAAGGTACTCTCTTCTTGAAATTTTCCGGGACAGGGACCAGTCAACAAGGCGGGAGAGCTCTTCACCAGGGAAATGTCGAAAAACTTCTTTGCTAGATAGTTCTTGCTGCAAATCAGTCATGCAACCTCCAAGCCAGTATCCACTACCTTATTAAAAGTCAAGGAAATATCAACTGACCTCATCTACAATAATTATACGAGAAGAAACCGCTCGAGCGAAAATTTTTTCGACATACAGCTATTTATCACTCATAAAGGAGAGAAAATGTCACTTCAAACGAACCCGAATACTAAAAAGATCGTCCTTGCATTGGTCATCATCGCTGCGCTCCTGATGATTGCCGTAGTCCCGTTCACAGCCTTTAAGATGGTAAATCCGATACTTAATTACCAGATTGAACGGATTGAGAAGTTCACTGCAGAGGGTAATCCCAGCGCTCCGCTGCTTACATTGACGACCTGGCTTGTCAGTTTCTTTTATCCTTTCTGGGGAACAATGAGCGTCATCGGAGGCATTGCGCTCCTGGCTATCGCCAAACCTCTTTACGAGGGCAAAGCTTGGTCCCGGGGGTTAGCCTTATTGAGCTTAGCAATCCCATCCATAGGCGGCGCATACATGATCGTACCGTGGATGAACTTTGTAGGAAGCAAAGAGGGCGGTTTTCCCCCGGCAGTGATCATCATGATGATAGGCCTGATCCCCTATTTTACTATCTTACTGGCAGATAAAGGAGATCTGAAGCAGAAGCTGGTCGACTTCTTCGTCTTCCTGATGCTGGGTGTTTCAGCCGCAGAAAATTTTGCTAATGGACATGCTGCATTCAGGATCCTTTACGGCCATCCCAAACGCCCCCTGTTTGCGGAAGGAATCTCAATCACTTACTTTGGTTGGCTCGGCCTTTGGGCTGCCTTTGGCCTCTTGGCTGCAGCCATCTACAACCTGGGAGCGCGAAAGAAATCAGGCTGGTACATCGCTCTGATCGGCGGCGCGGTTGCCTGCCTGGTCAGCGGCGCAACCCATTATGTGCGTCACGCTACACTGGATTACCTTTACGGCTCGTTGATGGGCCTTTCCATTGTGGTTATGATGCTGGTCCCATTCTTCAAAAAACGCCTGCTGGAAGCTTATTCCGAGTAATAAGATCCTGAGCTATGAACCGGAACAACCTGAAGTCTCCCAGATTCAGGTTGTTCTCCTTTATTCAGGCCCGGCGGTAACCGGGCAGATCCGTTATTTGCGTTAAATCAAGGTTTCTAAACCGCTCATAAGTTAATGTGTTTATTAGTCTTGATCTGATTCAATCGGAGGTATTCCCTATGCCAGCAGGATTAGTTTGCTCGCTATCCTCTAGGGTTTTATGGGCCTGTCCCACTGTTTCCTCTGGCCGACATGCTAGTGGACCTCAGTATCACGCAATTTGGTAACGATCTGCTCCGATGTATATCGTATGCGCTTTGCCATCTTTTCTACCTCCCGGATGTGCTTATCCTGACATTACTTCTGAACTAGGGGGTGCAGGTCGCTATTGCCCAGCGGACCTGACCAGATCTAACAAGCATCACACAAGGCCACACATCTCTCTGGTGAGTAAGATATTGTCCCTTAGGCAGCTTTATGTGGATTGCTTCCTGCAGGAGGAGAGTGCGCTCACTCCCGGGGAGAGATCAGAAAATCAAGGAATTTATGATTAACGCAAATCTGGGGCTAGTGACCTAGCCCCAGACGGAAACGATAGTGCTTTGCTCTGACTATCTATTCATAGATCTTGACTTTGAAGATACTATTATTGTCCTTATTTTCAATCACAAAGATGGCTCTGTCATTCCAGTGATTGAAGTATTCTATTTTTTCTTCTGCAGTCACAGGTTCGAAGGCAGCCAGGGTTTTCCCCATCTTGATGGCACCGGGGTGGTGGATTGGCGTGACAAGGACCAGATTAAATTTTACGCCAACCGAGGCTCCAGTATCAAGGCGAGTGAAGATCCATTCCATCATGGGTGGTGGCGTACCAGACTTTTCTTCCATGTAGATCATCTTGTTCTGGCGATTGAACACTGGATCGGCCTGGCCAAATTGCTGCCCGACAAACCCGGTATGAGGGGCAGCTCCAGTAAGGTAGGAGATGATTTCTCCAAATACACCGACAGGGAATTCATCCTCTGCGCCAGGCGCATTGACCTGGATCATGCCACGGACCGGGATTTCACCATCCGGGTAGAGGGCTTCCAATGCTAGTTGGGTGATGGTCCATGCGCCTGTGGTTGCGCCGCAGGAGTGACCAGCCACTTTAACGACCTCATCGTAATAATAGGGAATTGGCCCCTGGGATTGACCGAAAATTTGTGCATAGGGGTCAATCATCCAGATTGGCTCCTGAGTGGTGATGTATTCCTGAGTCCATGCAAAGTCATCCGGATTTGGGCCTTCCACATCTTCTATGGCAATTCCGGTGGTCATTGGGGCTTCTTCATAAACATTGACAAAGAAGAAACCCTCAAGTGTATCGGCATTTTCAAACACGAACCGTGCCCTATCATTCCAGAAGAGATAGTATTCTGCGGCTTCCTCAGGGGTTGCGGCGCCTTTGGCCATCTTTGCGCCCATTTCAAACTCTTCTGTATCTTGGAAGGGTTGAACCGAGGTGATATTCATAGTTACGCCAACTTTGGCGCCGTTATCCTTCCGGGTGAAGACCCATTCCATCTTTGGTGGGGGTGTGTCCGTTGGTTCATCAGTATATGTCATCAGGTTCTGGCGGTTGAAAAGATCATTAACACTTCCAAACTCTGCGCCGAAAAACCCGGTTTTTGGTGAAGCGCCAGTGATGTAGGAAATTACTTCTCCAAAAACACCGACGGGGAATTGCGCCTCTGCACCAGGGGCTTGGACCTCAATCTGTCCCCGGACGGGAATCTCACCGTAGGGATAGAGTACTTCCAGCGCTTTTCGAGTGAGTTCCCAGGCCCCGGCTGTGGCGGCAGATGAGTGACCGGCATGTTTGACAGCAATTTCGTAAGTGTAGGGAGCGTAACCATTCGACTGACCAAAGATCTCGAAAAAAGGTTCTCGCATCATGATGGGGGGAACTTCCGTGATGTAGTCCTCGTCCCAGGAGAATTCCACCCTCAAAGCAGAATATTCATCCAGGATAACCTCTGGTTCGGTTGCTTCGGCAGGCGCCTCTGCCTCATCAACAGGCTCGGAATCTGCCGAATCCTCGACAGAATCCGCCGCCGCGGGGGTTTCCTCCTGCGCTTCGGGAGCACACGCCGATAGGACAAACACGGCGATCAACAGGATTGAAAGTAGAGGGAATAACTTTTTCATCGATCTTCTCCTTATTCATGAT
>Ga0209834_10001084_pt1 | contig 15605 bp, 26 predicted proteins | sample Mar14236cmmetaG_FD_184134 | JGI IMG/M metagenome (GOLD analysis project Ga0209834, IMG submission 184134) | Marine hydrothermal vent microbial communities from Guaymas Basin, Gulf of California to study Microbial Dark Matter (Phase II) - Marker... ...
GCATATCCCAGCGCCTGAATTTCAGCAGAACGTTTCACTCCAGACCTGAGAGCTTTCCTCTCCTGAATCTCACCGGGTATGTATTCAGATACTCAATAATCCATGCAGGTCGATAGTTCACAACCTTAATCCCGAGCTCCCTGTAGACACGCTCGTACGTGCTGACATCAAGCGGAGTGAGCAGGACGAGCTCAATCGGTTTATCCCAGTGCTCTCTAAATTCTTCTGTTTCTCTGAAGAGCATCTTGTATTTGAGCAGATCTTCCCCTGCTCCTGGCTCATGACGGACCATCGCTTCAACGATGACCACTTTATCAGGGAGCAGAACTATTGCATCAGCACTCGCACCAAATGCTCCAACCAAGAGGCGTTGCTCCTCAGGAGTTAATTTCTCGGTCGCAGGGGGCTTTACCTTCCCCAGTCGCACGTTAGTGATCCAGGTCCCTGGAGGATATGTAATTCCAAGCCATTCAGCCAGATACGACTCGTGAACTATTCGGTATTTCCTTGCCATTTCTTTTTACCCTCCTGTTTCTCAAGAAACTCGACATAATTATCGCAGATCTGACTTATCAGTTTACCGAGTGTCATGTCGTATTTTGAAGCTTCACTGTTGAGCTTCCAGTACGTCTTATTCTTCAGATAAACAGTTAGTGCTGGCATACATAACAATCTACATATTAGAACTTTATAAATACTATGCCTGTCTAAAGTAATAACGAAGGAGGTGATATGTGTGCCGCAGGTAACGAGAATATTGCCCCCAGATGAATGGCGCAAGAGACAGATCGACACCCTCAAAGCAGTCGGTCAGACAAACTACACTCAGGGAATAAACAGACCAAAGAAAGATCCTATTGAGGCTGGAATCGCAGCCGAAGAGAAATGGGCTGCAAGAATCAAGGAAGCGATAGAAAAGGAGAGCAGAAAGAAAGCTCTTGCAGCAACGAATATGGGAGAGTGGTTCAACTACGCACAGAATATCGGAGCTGGTAGGCTTGTCGAGGGTGTCGTAAAGAGAGAAGCAAAAGTTGATAGATTTGTGAAAGCGTGGCAGCCTTTGCTGCTTGATCACGTGAGCAAGATAGATGCGATGCCCGCAGTAACTGATGCGGACATGGAGCAGAGAATGCTTGAGAACCTGCGTGGCTTGAAGGCACTCAAAGGCTCCTGGAGGTAGTCGACTACCTCTACAACTAAAGCGAAAAGGAGGGAATGCAGATGGTCGAGTACTATAAGTTAGATAAAATCTTCGTCGAAGGGACAACTTACGAGACTCCGAACGACAGGTTCTACGTGATAAAGAAGATGGGCACAGATGCAACATCAGCTACAAAGCTCGTCATCGATGGCGTTGAGACAGGAGAGATCATAAACGAGGTTGCCCCACTGCACAGGACCTCAAGCAACCTCCTGGGACCTCTCGGGCTGGGTGATCTCTATTACGTCGTTCCTCCGAACAAGACATTCTACATCGATGGTCCGTCTGGTACAAAGGTCAGAGCAATCGGTCAGATCGGGAAGCTCGCTCCAGGAGAGGCACTTCCAGCAGATCACGCTTCTCGCTTCACTGATCAGGGTAAGCACTATCTAACTTACGAGAAAGCAACCGCAACACTTGCTGCAGCAAGTGCTGACTGGGCTGCAGATGCTGAGACAGATGTTCTCAGCTTGACCCCAAAGACAGTTGAGGAATATATTTTCAACAACGTCGTTATGGCAAAGGTTGAGAACGCAGCTGCAACACCCTCTGAAGGAGATGTTGCAATCAGATTCTACCTTGAGGGAACGCCTCTGGATATCCTGACAACTGAACCAGGCAAGAAAGGAGTCGATCTCTACTCTGCTCCTTACCCACCAGCTGCTACAACCGAAGAAGAGCCATTCAGTCTCAAGGATCTACCGATCAAAGTTGCAGGAGACAACACCTTTGAGATCAAGATTCTCAATACTTCAGGAGCTGCAATTACTGCAAGCAGTGGAGCTGACATGACTGCAACGATTGCAGCAATCGTCGAGTATCTGAAGAAGTGAGAGGGATATGGAGGTGAATAGGTAATGGTAACGATCTTCAAGTCTCTGAATACGGGCAGCATCGCGGATGGAAGCTATGCAGAAGTAGACTGGACTCCTGACACAGACATCACAATCAAAAAGATGTTGCTGATCGAAAGAGGAGGCTCAGCGCTTGACAATGCGCAGGTTTACATCTCAATTGCTGATGTTCCTTATACAAAGGACTACGTCCCTGGATCAGTGATCGGGCAGGACATGGAGTACTGCTGGAAGCCCGAGCTGTCGGTGAAAAAAGGAGCTAAGATCTATGTAAAAGTGACAAACAATACAGGGGCTGCTATAAATTGCGATGTAGTCTTCGAGTATGAATACTAAATTCTAAACGTCGATAATGATGGGAGTAAAAGTAAGGGGCTCACAGATCTACAAAGCGAGTATAGATGAGGACAGAATGAAACCTGCTGAGTTCATGCATGAAGTCTGTTTGCCAATCGTCACATCAGAGAGGAGCAGAACACAATCGACACTTGCATCTGTCGTTGGAAGTTATATCTGGAAGCCGGAGCGGTGGAACTACGATCTGATACACACTGCTGAGATAGAAATAGAGTATTCAAGTGATGGTGCAGGAGAAGCAGATCTCTACGATGATACGAACAATCAAAAACTTGCTGACCTCGTGACAGTGACAGAAGCAACTGGATATGATGTTGAGAGAATAGATGTGACTTCAGCGATCAAAGCTTTAACATCTGACACAAAGCTGCGTATTCAGATTGCAGGAGACGGAACAAATGCATTCTACATCTATAAAGCATCGTTAGTAATTACACTTATAGGGTGATTGTCATGCAGGAGGTGAAATCGTGGGTAAGAAAATTAGTATAGCACACTATCTTTCTGCAGCTGCGGGAGCAGAAGGAGACGTGACTCTCTATGAGGTCGAAGCAGCAAAGAAGTTCAGAGTCACAAGCGTGCACGTGACGTTTCCACTCGATACCTCTTTCGAGCTTGAAGTCTCGCTGTTCAGGGGCATCAGGCAAATAGCCCCGTACAGCGGGACATACAGAGGGGATGGGCAGGTCATCGAGGATGACGTGGATGAGGAGTTCAGCAGCTCTGAAAGATTGATTTTACACTACAAGAATAACAGCACGACAGATACAAGAGAGGCTTTTGTACTTGTGAGAGGAGAACTTGAGTAAACATTACAACATAGCTACAGGAGAGAGAGAGAAATGGCACTGGAACCATCGGAGGGATGGAGATGGTATAGAAAGCTTCAGATTTCTGATACAGCCAATGTTAGTGCGGATTATCAACTATATCTCAGATTGTACGAAAATGACAGTACAAAAGACTCTCCAGGAGACAGCACATTAGATCTAGCGAACAAGTGTAACAGCTTTCCTAACGATATTCGCTTTGGGACTACAAACAATCCGTCGACGGCTACACAACTGAAACAGGAAATATGGCAAGAAAAAGACTGGGAGTATGAGAGTAAATCAGGAGATGTGAACGGGCATCAGGGAGTATGCAGTGATGGCACATATTTTTATGTTATAGATACGAATGCAATAAGGAAATATGACAAAAACTGGAATTTAGTAGCAGAAAATACAGACCCGACTGGAGATATTAACAGCTATCTTAACGATGGAGTGAACAGGACTCACCTCGGAGACGGAGATTACTACAATGGAAAAATATACGTGGTATGTGAAATATGGACGGACGACCCTACGGATTACGATGACTCGCAATCGCCAACACAGGGGCAATGCATAGGCATTTTCAACGCTTCTGACTTATTACTCGATAGTGCATTCACGATGGAGAAAGGACATGAAGTATCAGGTTGCCATATAAATCCTAACGATGGAGATAATGGAATAATATATGTGACTTCATACGTCAGGAGCGATGGAACAGACAACTGGGACTGTCCCAAAATTTACAAATATGATTTATCTACTCATGACTATTTAGGATATATAGGTATTGGAAATGGAATAGTAGCTCAGCAAGGTATTACAGAACATAATGGTAAGTTCTATATAGCATCTGATGCAAAAGGAGCGGAGAATACTGCGAAATTTATAGTCAAGGTCGAGAAGAATACGGGAAATTTCTTAGGTTATGAATTTCATGGTGTTGGTGGAAGTCATGAGGGCTTGGATGTATATGAAGATAATGGCATTACAAAGTTAGCATATCTCATCGATGAAGGAGCAACTGAGCGGGTCTGGATATATAAGTACAATCCATTCGTAGATGTATTCGTGAAATTGCCTTCTGATGGCTCAGATGCAATTTATCTTTTTGTAGGAAATGAAAATGCAAACAAGTATTCATCAGGGAGTGACACAAATATAGCATTCGATGATTTTAATGATAACGATTTCTCAAACTGGAATAGCATGGGCTCATCTGCAACATTTTCTATGATAGAAAAATCAGGATTAAAATATGCAAAGTTGGATGCTGGAACAACAACAGGAAACAACAGATGGAAGTATCTTGATGTAGATGTTTCACCACCTTATATAGTGGAGGCTTGGGTTGATGAACATGATACATCATATAGCTGCGTCTTAAGACTCGCATTTGGGATAGACACCACGAACACAAGAAGCTATTGTATTGCATCTGAAGGAAGCTCCGCATGGACTTATAAAAAGATTTCTCGCATTTGGAACGCAACAGGCTATGAACACTTCGTATCACAAAGCATAAACATACCGAAGAAAGGATGGTATCTCTTAAGAGCGAAAGTGAAGGGCGACACAATATACTACGAGCTCTATGATGGAGATTTGAATCTGCTTGAAAGTGCTTCAGGAACAGATACAACTTGGACTAAATCAGGAAAAGTGGGGATAGGTATCTGGAGAAGATATGGATACTTCAAAGATTTTAGAGTCAGAAAATGGGCAGATACGGAACCAACATGGGCATCATTTAGACAGTGGCGGTCGATTGCGCGCAAGCACATCGCACAACCTTCAAGATTCTTCATGAAGCATTTAAGAAGGGGGGTCTGATATGTCAATCTACAGCAGAGCGTTTACGGTTTCCGCTTCGAGCGAGAAAGAGTTCGAGCTTGAGGTCGAGGGAGATGTGATCACATACGTGAGGATCCGCTTCCCGCCGGGACCTGCAGGACTCCTCAAAGTTGCGGTCCATTACGGCGAGAAGAGGATCTTTCCCTATGAGGAGGACACATGGTTCTGCGGTGACAACGAGATCATCGAATGGCAGGAATACTGGGAGCTTCCAGAGACGCCGTGCACATTGAGGATTATCGGGGTAAACGATGATGACACGTACGATCACACTTTCTATCTCGTGCTGAACGTTCAGAAGAAAGAGCACACGACAGCTTCGCAGATTGCGACGAAACTTGCAAAAGCATTCAGAAGATTGTTGGGTTGGGTGTAAAGATGGTGAGTGGATCGCCAGATTGGTGGATGCAAGGACGGCTTAGCGTGATCTCGACTCCTGCCGAGAGTGTTGAGTGGGTTGGCATATATGATGATACGCCTGCGGATCCTGGAGACTTTAAAAGCATGATACTGCGAGCTCCAGCAGGTTACATTTACGAGGTCATTACGATGAATCTTTCCGTTACAAGCGTATCTGGCGCAACGAGTGGAACGCATGCATTTCAGATTGAGGACGAAGAGGCAGGTATTCCCGTCACTCGAGCAGTGTCGACATACAACACCGGACTTTCGTACATATACTCAATATGGAGGGTTGCATCATCTTATGTGTATCCAACAGACGAGGTAGCACAGCTTTTGTGTATACGCGGTCTCAGAGCTGACTCATCGACTGGCATAGCAGTCGAGTACCAGAATGCTACTAATGCAACGCAGACGCAGCCGAGGTTTGCATGGTTCTGGTTAAGAAAGATAAAGGTGACTGAAATATGATCAGGAGAAGGAAAGATAAGAAACTGGAAAAGGGAAGTAAATACATCGCAGAATGGGAGGATCCTCTCACACGCGAGAAGTTCAAGGTAGAGTACACCGTCGACAAGGTCTATGAGAACAGGACCCACGACGGCAGTCCAGGTGCGACAGTGATCATCGCGACGGGAAAGGTGAGATTCTCTGCTGAGGAAGGAAAGAAGAAGAAAGCAGGAGGGAGAAAGTAGCATGGATAACTTCAGCGCTGTCGCGACTATACTCGCTGGATTTGTGCCGACATGGCTGATGCTCGCAAAGGTCTACGAGGATATTGGAAGAGTGAAGCAGCAGATAAAGGACCTCGACGATAAGCTTAAAAATATGTTTAAAAATAGAGATGACAGGGATAAAAAATGAGTGCAGCTGAAGAATTGCTGAAAAGTAAGACATTCTGGATCGGAGTGCTGATGATCATCGCAGCGATCTACAGCATAGCGACAGGAAACGAGATCACTCCAGAGCAGATCATAGAATTCCTTACAGGTCTCGGAGTGATCTCGCTGAGACACGCAATCGCGAAGAAGCTGTAGATGTGCTGCAACTGCTGAGTTGATCGAGCATACATCTACTCATTTTTGAGTTATAGCATTATGTATATATAGATTGTAATGTATACATAAATCGGTGGTAAAAGATGAGCGGGGGGAAAAGTATTGGAGAAAAAGCGAAAGTGAAGTCTAAAGTCTACGAGCTCGGCAGTGCAAGAGCATCTGTGCACTACAAGAAGAACAGGATAGACCAGATGATGATCGTCGGCAAGAAAGAAGATGTACTTGAGCTGCTCAGACAGATAGTCGAGGAAGAGGAGATCCAGGAGGAGGAATGATAATGGCGGAGGAAAAGGAGAAGGTCATCAAGGCAGGCGATATACTCCCAAAAGGTGGCGACTTCTCTCTGCCCCTGCTGACGGACCTGGTGAATACAGAGCTCAAGATCAAGGACATCAGATTTGCTGAAGGTCAGTATGGAGAGTACGCTGTCGTAACTCTTGAGAATGGTGAACAGTACAGAACGAGCTCTACAGTTCTACTCGATCAGTTAAAGAAGTTCAAACAGTACACGGATCAGGGAATGATCATTGTCGCGACGGTCCGGAAGCAGAAGAGGTACTACACCTTCGAGTGAGTGCGGTAAAATGGTGAGAATAAAGACCATCAGATGTGAACGCTGTGGATCCATAATGGTCAGGTACTACATCAGGAAAAGAGATGGCAACAGATACATCTTCGCACCTGCAGGGTTCGTATGCCCTGTGTGCGGTGCGACGGTCAGCGATGAGAGTAAGGGCAGGATTGAGGGGTAGATGATGCTGAGAAAAAGCGAGCTGATAGACATCCTGTCGCTGTACGGAATTGCAGCCTCTCTTTTATTCTTTATACAGTTCTTCATTCTGTTCATACTGTCAGGGATCGTCGCTGATTTCTCAATCAAGATCTATACCAATAAGTTCGGTGAATTTTATCCTGAAGTGGTCGTCTTAGCATTTGCAGTTATCTGTAACATACTGGGCGTGATCAAGTTCTGCAGACTGCTCAAGCTTGAGAGAGATAACAAAAATGGGGGATGAAAAATGGGTGAAACTTATTTCATAATATGCGCGACCTGCCAGGATGTCTACGTGCTCGACAAGGATGCGCTGCTCTATGAGATCAATCAGCACGTCGGGCACAAGTTTGTCGTTGTTGACTGGAGCGACTTTGATGATCTTGATCTTACAGTGAGCGCGTTGAAGAGAATCGTGCGCTTACTCGAAGGGGGGGAATAGAAAATGAGTGAAGAGTTTGAAATCATGGATGGATGGGTTAAGCATAACTGTCCAGACCTCGATAATGATGGTATACTTGAATTTACAACAGCACTGTCAGGACTGACAATCGTAAGATGCAGATATTGCAATAAGACATGGAGACTCGATGAGTTTATAAGAGAACTGACAGGACAAACAGGACATGACGGAGATAGATACCACATTTGTAAGAGTTGCGGGCAGCAGTATACAGAAAGCGTAAGCGGAAAAGACGGATACTGTTTTAATTGCTGGAGAGAGGCAGAGGAAGAAACAAAATTTAGACATGGTTCTGGGCTTGGATGGTAAAACAGAGGAAGGCTAAAGGTTTTTTCCCCTCCTTCATCCTCTCTTTTTTTTGTTGAAGGGATTATAGCCCCGCCAGGATTTGAACCTGGGTCGTGAGGTCCAGAGCCTCATATGATTGACCGCTACACCACGGGGCTCTGATAGTCAGTGTCTTAAAAGACCTGCTGCACATATTAGCTTTTCTGGAGTTACCTTCGGTACACCGATGGTAACTCCTGAGTGCACCAAATAGGATTCCTGAGTCCGCCCTGGATCCATTCCAGGGCGGACTTTAAAAATAGGAACCTGATAGCAGATATGAAATATGTAGTGATCTATTTAAAGTTTTCTCGGTGAAAGCCGGCGTGGCTCAGCCAGGTAGAGCGGGTGGTTTGTAACCATCTGGTCGGGGGTTCGAATCCCTCCGCCGGCTTCTATTTGTCAATAATTCCATGATCCTGCAGCGGAAAGTGTGACGTTTGTGACGTGACAATGATTGTCATGTCACAGCGATCTATAAGGAGAGATGTGACGTTGTGACGTTTGTGACGTTTTTATAAGAATACTATAGACATTATGTATACATTATACTATTAATTAAGCGTCTGTATTTCTGTAAAAACGTCACAAACGTCACACATGTCACACATTTACTACATAAACCTATAGTCTATATCTAATAAACGTTGCACATCGTCCATGGAAATATGTGACGTTTCTGTGACAAATCAAAAATGAGTTGATAATTCAAAAATCAACTCATTTTTGAGTAGATTCAAATGTGTTAAAAACACCCTCGCTGATTCTCGTCTCATGTGCGCGTGTGGGTGTGGTGAGAGAGCGGGAAGGTTAGCGAGAATTTTTTACGATGACGGGCGAGGAGAGCTTGCTAAGAAAAGCGATGCAATTGTTTTGGAAATAAGCGATGGTTTTGTAAGATTCATTGATCTGAAGAGCCGTGCAGAGATGTTGATCCCTCTCAGCAGGATATACAGAATTATCTTGATAGGGGATGGGAAAAATGATGCAGGCAGACTGGTTCAGTAGGCTCGACAGCTCGACGCAGTCGATCATCCGATCGCTTAAACCATCTCCTTTGTCTTTCAGTGAAAGCGACGCTTACATCGATATCGATGATGAGACGGGCGATGTCACAAAGATAGATACCAGGAAGCATGCATTAACAGAAGAGCACAAGAAGCGCATGATAAACAACGTTTCAGTATTCTCTGAAGTTACAACTTACGAGCAGACTCTTCCTTCCTTCGTCGACTTCGCAGATGCAAAGGACCTCTACGACTATAAACTGAGAGCGATAGTCTTCTGCAAGGACTCGACATTCTATGAGACGCTCCCTGATGTTAAGGTCTGCTTGCGATGCGGTCACATCGATTATTACCCGCATGGATCACTGTGCAAGAACTGCTCAAGAGGGGGCGGGGTAACGCAGATCACACCAAGCCGATTTCAGGAGCCCTGGTATCCATATCCAGCACCAAGGAAGATAGATCCGTGGACAGATGTATTTCATCAGATCCTGGACGTACTCAAGAAGACACTCTACTATGATGACGAGATTCTCTATGTGATTCATGCGTTGTGGATCATGGCAAGCTACAGACAGCAGGATTTCGATGTAGCTCCTTATCTGCAGTTCATCGCACCTGTTGAAAGCGGTAAAACTCGCGCCCTGGAGGTAACAGCTCTCTTAAGCTATCGGGGGGTCCTCTACGCGACGATTTCTCCTGCTGCACTATGTCGAGAAATTGACAAATACCGCATAACTGCATGCATAGATCAGGCAGAGTTTAATCTCGATATGAGAAATGAATACGGCAGAGAGAACTACAACATTTTTTTGTGTGGATATAGAAAAGGACAGTTCTACACGCGAGCTGATAGAGAGAAATCAGATGACGTCATCAGGAAGGATGTCTTTGGGTTTAAAGCTCTTGCATCTACTCGAGATTTCGATGAAGCGTTATCGTCAAGATCAATAACATTTCACATGAAGAAAGGGAGCGCATCCGTCAATGATGTCAATAAGATCATGGGAGAAATACAGCGATTAAGGATGCAGCTGCTCTATCTGCATCTCCTCGATAAATCTCCTCTCGAGCAGTTTATTGATGCGATAGATAAATACAACGTCGATGGCAGACTGAGAGAGATCTACAAACCTCTCGTTGCAGTCGCTGAATTTTTATCTCTCGATACGACTGAACTCAAAGAGTTCATAGAGGAGGACAGAAAGAGGAAGATAAAGGAACTCCAGGAATCTCTCGAAGGGCAGATCGTCATCGCGATCAAGGAGATCATCGATGAAGACTGCGCATCGAGCACGCTGACAGGTGAGAATGTAATAATAAGTATCAAAGACATCGTTGAAAGAACAGGTATTGATGCCCGCATCATCGGTAGAAAACTCAACGTTCTGAATTTCGAAAAAACAAAGACACGTGAGGGTAGAGTGATAGATCTGAGTGACGAGAAGAACAGAAGACAGCTCCAGTACCTGTTCAAAAAGTATGGACTCATCGATGACAGCTATGACAAGAACGCGACGCTGTTCTGAGGCGATACTTATATATACATAATAATGAAATATTTAATACGTGTGCACGTGGGCTTAAGGTCAGACCTCCCCCACTGACGCTCGTACTGATTCTTAAAATGCCCACGTGCATACACCACCCCTCCTTGCTCTTTTTTGAGAAAACGTTTATTAGTAACTCTGTTCATATTGATACTTATGGCAGAGGTTGAAGGAGCAAGTTTTAAGATTGTTGACATAAGCAAGGTCCCGAGCGCAGAGGCAGGTCGAGCGGGCAAGTATGATCTGATAGTGACTTACCAGGACACAGCTGGTCGTGTGCGGATAGTCACCATCCCGTATGAAGAGTTCGCTGGCAAGAGTGAGGAGGAGCAGACCGAGATCTTGAAGAAGTACATCAAGACCCAGGAGGCGGAGAGATTAAGATTCGTTGGAAAAGAGATAAAAGTCTGATATGGTCGAAGTGAATGACTACTCGAGTCTGACCGAGCGCGAAGCAAGAGAAAGATACATCAAGTTAGCGAACAGAATCTTTGCCGAGCAGTTTCATCAAGATTTTTTCATAAAAGATCCGCGACCTGAACGCTATCTCAAGTTTGAGATCATTGCGTTCTGGGAAGGCAGGATCCAGGAGCTGCACGGCTGGACGGATCCACTGGGACAGGCAGCAAGATGGATCGTTGACAGAGTCAGAGACGTGCTGTCATGGTTATGGACTTCACTGATTCGCCCTGGAGTGCAGGCAATCTTTAACGGCTTCAGATGGTTGTGGGATGCAGCCGTTAACTGGGCAAGGAACGCATACAACGCTGCCATAAGCGTCTGGAATAAAGTCATAAACATATATGCCTTTCTTACAGGTACACTCTTCAGCACGGTCCAGCACATCTGGAATACACTCGCAGGTATCGGCAGAGTCGTGTACGATAACGTAAGATCCGCACTTTCAGTGGTCCGCGATGTCTTCGTCACTGTCTGGAATATTTACATCAAGCCAGGAGTCGAGGCAATCATCGGAGGATTTCGCTGGTTATGGGATGCAGCTGTCGAGTGGGCTCAGAAAGCTGTCACCTGGGCACAGAACGCATACAATGCGATCACAAAAGCATGGGAATCAATAACTGAAAGCATATCTGGAGCTTTCGAGACCATTGTAAAGGCTGTTGCCGGACTCCCGCAGGTGATAGCAGGAGCGTTTCAGAATGCGGTCTCATTCCTGGGGGACGTGTTGAAGCAGGTCTGGCAGTCAATCTTTGTACCCATCGGGCAGAAGATCATGGAAGGAATGCAGTGGATCGCAACCAAGATTGGCGAAGTCTTCAACACAGCCTGGAATGCGATTAAAGGTCTGCTTTCAGCACTTGCCCCTGTGACACCTGATAAGGCTGAGAATGCAGCCCTTAATGCGTTAAAGATCGCAGGTCTTGCAGCAGGCGGTCTGCTCTCGATGACTGCCGTGTGGGATCTCATTCACCCGGTGAAAGACATCATTCCTGGAGAGATCAAGGCGATGATCTATGACGTTACGAATTTCAAGCTGATCCTGGGAGCGCTTGCAGGATCTCTCGTCTTCGCTGCGATAACTCAGCCTGCACGCTATTTCTATAACTCGATATTCATGCCAAAGCTTCCCGATGTACGTCAGCTGATCGAGCTGCGCTCACGTGGAAAACTATCTAAAAGCGACTACACAAAGTATCTGAAATATCACGGTTTTGCTCCTCACCTGCACGACTATTTTGAAGAACTTGCTATCACTCCTGTACGATATTTTGCTCTCAATGCTGTAGCTCGATCAGGATATTTCGACGAGCCATTCTTCAAAGAAGAGCTGCAGAGATCAGGATATTCACAGAGAGCGCAGGAAGTCATGCTGCAGATGTACAGGCAGACAGCTCAAGAGGCAACGAGAGGTTATTACGGCTCTGTTGTAATCAGCAGGTACAGAGAAGGAATCATTGACAAGGATGGGCTGAGTGAAGAGCTCAAGATGCTCGGTTATCCTGAGCAGCTCAGGAGTCAGCTTATCATTGGTGCAGAGCTGTACTATGATCTTGATACAGTGAAAGATTACGTCTCAGCTGTCAGACAGGCTTACAGGTATGGAAAGATAACGATTGACGAGCTCAAAGCTCAGCTTGCAGGACTGGGATTGAGGGAAGACAGGATAGAGCGTATAGTAGCGATAGAGCTCGCAAGGGCAAAAGAGGACGTTGGGACCACGCAGGAGGAAGAGGTCAGAGCTTATGGCAGAGGGACAGTGATTAAGAGATTCAGAGAAGGTCTGATAACTGATATAGAGCTTGAAAATGAGCTGAGAATACTCGGATACTCACAACAATGGATAGAAAGACTCAGACAGGTTGCACTTCTTGAGAGAGATTACGACTTCGCTATGACAGTCTTATCTTACGTCAAGACAGCATATCGTAAGAGGAAGATTGATGATACACGATTTATCGAGATTTTGCGCTCGTTTGGATTCACTGACGATAAGATAACATTAGAGTTGAGTTTGTTGAAACTTGCTTATGGGCTTGGTCTGGAAGAAGAGGAGGTGGCAAGCTGAGGGTTGAAGAAATAGATATAGATAAGATTGTGATCCCGGAGGAGCGAGCAAGAGCGACTTTTACAGATGAGCAATACCAGGAGCTGAAAGCATCGATAGAGAAGAATGGTTTTACGATCCCGATCCTGGTAAAACCGCTTTCTAAAGGTAAATACGAGCTCATTGACGGCGAGCATAGAATTCAGATTGTGAAAGAGCTCGGATGGAAGAAGGTCCCTGCAGTGATCACTGATGCAGATGAGAAAAAAGCGACGCTGCTGAACATTCTCGCAAATACTGCGCGAGGGACCCAAAATCCTATGGACGTAGCAGAGGCTCTCAGACGAGCACATGATGCAGGTGCTGACGTCAAGGAGCTGGCTGCTGCGACAGGACATACAGAGAGCTGGGTCAAGCTTTACCTTACACTTACCGAACTCCCTGACCACTACAAAGAGGCACTCAGAAACGGAACGCTCAAGGTCGGACACATCCAGGAAGCAATGAGGTTGATGGATCCTGTCGAGATCGATGCTGCTCTTCAGTCTGCTCTCACTCACGGATGGAATGTCAGGGTCATGAAGTACTACGTCGAGCAGAGACTTGCAGATCTTGAGAGAGCGAAAGCTGCAGGGGATAAAGAGTTCCTTGAGACTCCTCCATCACCACAGTACGCTCAACAATTAGTGCAATATGGAGATTGTATGATATGCAAGCGTAAGATAAAGCGAGAAGATCTATCGATGCCTACGGTCTGCCCGGATTGTAGATCACTTCTGGAGTGGATCGTCGAGCAGCTTGGGGATCCAAAGGAGGCGATGCAGACAATCTACAATGCACTCAATCTGTACTTTGATGTGACACGTAGAGAAGCAAGAGAACAGATTGCAGCTCAGCAGCAGAGTGCTGCATATCAGCAGCAGAATGTAATGCAGCAGCAGCAGGTTAGTACAGCTCAACAGCAAAATACAGAGCTCTCTGAGTCTGACATAAAATTAATAAGATTAATCAAACTATTAAAGAACGAAGGTGTGTTATGATCGAGATTGAGAAGCTACAGGAGCTTCCTCCACCGTACGAAATTTTCGAGTTTCAGCCATGCCAACCCGCGTATTTCAAGATTACAAGCTACAAAATCGGTAAAATGACAATCTCTCCTCGATTCCCTGGAGCTCCTCCTGTGAAGACGATCGTCGCGATCCGTCTGTACGTTGACCCTGCGACGAAGCCTTATTACCCACCGTACTGGGATATTACACCTTCCAGGCTTGTGCACCAGCTTGCCGGGATACTGACGCAGAAAATCCCTGAAGGAATGTGGTTAAGAATACATCGCGATATTCCTGGACCAAAGGCTCATTTCTCTGTCTCCTGGGTCGAAAAGCCTCCGTGAGCCAGACAGGGGCGGGATGGGGAATCAGACTACTGTAGGATTGAAAGAAAGATAACATGAAAACGACTATATATCCCCCCTCCCCCCTCTGGCTTTTCACGATTGAGGCTCATATCCTGTGCAAATTTTTATAACAGCTTCAGATAAAAAGCCATGAAGCGTTTTTATGGTTTTTATTAAAACATCAGGATTTTAACTTTGCAAAAGCCGCTGCCATAGCATTATTTGCCGGGCTGTCCAGAATCCATTTTCCCTCTTTGTCTTTAATCTTTCCGGCCCAGTCGTTTCTTGAGTAATAGTCAAACCCCCTGGGCCAGAGACAGAGTGTTTTGATTCTCACTGGTTTTCCGAAGGATCCTTTTTGAATGTCCCTTTTGAGGGCCTGGATGGCAGAGGAAAAGGACCACTGGTAACCTACCAGCACGTGGAGGCCTTTTTTATTTTTTGCTGCTATAAGCTTTTGGGCGTCCTGTATTGTGGAGGCAACGGGTTTGTCACAGAGAACATGGCTTCCCTGTTCGAGGGCCAGGATGCTCTGGGGGACATGATAATGAAGGGGAGAAGAGATAATGACCAGGTCAGCCCGGATGCCGTCTTTAAAAGCTTCTTCCAGTGTTGGGAAGACAGGGATGCTTTGTTTTAAAAACCACGGTGTGTGGGACGAGTTTTCAGGAAAAGGTTCCACAGCGGCTTTGAGGTCAATAAGTCCCCGGTAGTATTCTTTGATTAATACATTTGTGTAATAATGCCCGTACCCTCCGGTTCCGACCATTATCACAGAAACAGATTTGTTTTGATTATATGCGTTCATTTTTTTTTCTCTAAAAGGTCTGTGAAAGATATCTCATGGGAATCAAGATCGATGCTAAGGGTTTTAATTTCAAAGGGCTTGAAAATGATTTCAATACTCTTTTTTATGACAGGAACAGAGACCCTGACTTTTTTCCCGGTCCCTATGGGTTCAAAAAGCCTCAGGACTATCCGGTTTCCTTCTTCAGCCTTTTTCAGGGCTTTCATTTGGATGGTCTCATCCTCGATAAGGA
>Ga0209834_10001085_pt1 | contig 15603 bp, 16 predicted proteins | sample Mar14236cmmetaG_FD_184134 | JGI IMG/M metagenome (GOLD analysis project Ga0209834, IMG submission 184134) | Marine hydrothermal vent microbial communities from Guaymas Basin, Gulf of California to study Microbial Dark Matter (Phase II) - Marker... ...
CGAAGAAGCGGCGGTTTCCGAGAAAGTTGAAGAAGCTGAAGAAATCCCACTGACTGAGGAAGTGGGCATTGAGGAGGCCATTCCGGAAGAAGTTGAAGTGCTTCCGGAAGGGCTGGAAGAGGTTGAAACCGTGGAGGAAGCCCCTGAGGGAACTCCACAGGAAGAAATTGTTGGAGAAGTTAAGGTAGTCCCCGAGGTGACTGAGGAAGTTTCGATTGAAGGAGTCCCTGCTCATGAAGTGAAACCTGAGGATATCGAAAAAGAGGAAGGAGGTGTTAAGATGGCTGAGAAAATCCAGATTCCGGAGGACATTGCAAACCTGCTCTTTGAGGAGGAGCCAAGGAATTTCCGCCTTGAAAAGCTTCCGGAGGACATTGTTTCCACCATGATAGCGCTTAAGTGGCTAGGGTTCCTAATCGACAGGGTTGGCATACAGAACCTCGAGAGGGTGCTTGAGTTCTACTACGAGATAGGCTGGATAAGCGAGGAAGTCCTCAACCAGCTGCTCCGCTACGCCAAGGGCACCAGGCCGCACCACAGGGATCCGGAGTGGAAGCCCGCCGAGAAGCTCACTGTCCAGGACCACCTCATAAGCCTGCTCTTCATTGAGAGGCTCAGGGGGCTTAAGATTAACAGGAATGTCCTCGACAAGCTTGAGCGTGAAATCAAGGTGCTGGAAAAGACCCTCGACGAGTTTTACGGTATTTGAAGCGCACAGGGACTTCAGAGAGGGGGACAACATATGGGATTCAGCGTATCAGCGAGTACAGCGATAATCTTTATTTCTTTTTTAATGGCAGCAGCGACGCTCTATGATGCATGGGACAATAGCTACTCCAACGTTCAGGCCGCTCGTGAGGACTGGTACGAGCTCAGACTTTCTAGGCTAAGCACCAGCGTGGGTTTGAACGAAGGTGGTTTGGCGTATGTAGTTAACCAGCCCAGTGGTGTGTACAATGTGACGTTTTACATTCAGAATTTTGGGAACACTCTGTACATTCCCCACTGGAGCGGTATATACGATGGCGACTATGTAACCCTGTACGATACAACCGATGACACCGTCGGATGGGTTTCCGATTACACTTATCTGCTTCCCGGTGAAGTTGCTGAAATCACTATCACCGATATACCACTAAATGGAACACAGCATACTCTTAAGCTGGTGTTTGGAAACGGTTGTTGGCTCATGCTGAGCTGGCACGACAACGGAACAGACGTACTCCTCGATTCCGAGTCGAGTGGTTGTCCAATGGGGGTGAGCTGATGGCGGCAGGGGGGCCAGCAAGTGAACTGATCATGTTCATCGTGGCGGTAATCATTGCGGGCAGTGTTGCCGGAGGGCTGGCTTACGTAACCAGCGACATAGCCCACGGCATGAACGACAGGGGGACAATGCTGGCCGAGAGACTCAGGACAGACTTCGTCATAATAAACGACCCGTCGAACATACCTGTAACTGGAAATACATACACGTTTTACGTCAAGAACATAGGGAAGGAGCCCATCCCATTCACCGCCGATGCGGTTCAGGTGTTTATTGATGGAGAACTCGTGCCTCCTGCAAACTTGACTTTCACTGATATCTCAGGGAACCCGATAACCACTCTCTACCCCTACGATGTTGGCCAAATAATAGTGGCCCGTGAAACTGCCCTTTCATCCGGAACCCACAAGATAGTAATAACGCTGGAAAATGGCAAGCGGAGAAGCATGGTGTTTGAAATATACTCTTGACGGGTGGTCACCTTGGTCGAGGAACTGCTCAAGATAGAGCTTAGTGGCGATGAGCTCCACAGGCGTCTGGGAGGTGGTATTCCGGCGGGTACAATCCTGCTTGTCGAGGGCGATAGGGGTAGTGGTAAGTCTATATTTGTCCAACGCCTTCTCTATGGATTTCTTATGAACGGTTACACTGCCAGTTATATTTCAAGTCAGTACACTACCGTTGAGTACATAAGGCAGATGGAATCCCTCGGTTATGGTATAATCCCCTTTCTAATCAGGAAGAAGCTCATATTCGTCTCCCTTTACCCGCTACTCACCGGTGTGAGCGAAAAGAAAAAGTTCCTTGGCAGGCTCTTTGGGGAGCCCCGCCTCTGGGAGCCGGACGTCATGATTATTGACTCGTTTTCATCCCTCTTCACCCGGGAGCAGGATCCAAGCGCTATCCGTGACTTCCTTCTCTATGTCAAGAAGGTGGCATCCCTTGGCAAGGTGATAATACTCACCGTCAACACCGAAGAAATCGACAGGGATTCCCTATTGTCCCTCGAGGAAGCTTCTAGCATGCTGATAAGACTCAGTGTGAAGGTCTTTGGGGGAGATCTCAAGAACTCTGCTACTATAGTCAAGTACAACAACGCCAAAGGTGTGTTTCAGAAGATTATTCCTTTCCGCGTGGAGCCGAAGGCAGGATTGATAGTAGAAATTGCAGCGGTGGTGTGATATGGCGGAGGCGTTCAGTGATAGCCTTGAGGAAGCGATGGTGAGGAATCCGCACCTCAGAAAGTATGTCGATCAGTTCAGACGGAAATACGGTAAATTGCCCGAGTTCTACACCCAGCTCAGCAGGGATATGAAGGAGATCCTCTATCCCAACATACTCTACCCAGTTGGTGATCCTATATTCATCCACATCTACGGTGACCCTGCCACCGTAGAAAAGAAGTACATCGTCGTTGAACCCCGTATCGAGAGCAGGGAAGAGGAGCAGAAGTACAATGTTATCCGCGACAAAATACTCGAGATAGCCCCGGCGAGGGATATCCCCGAGGAGCAGGAAGAATTCGAGCGCTTTCTTGATGCTCTCTTCGATGAAGCGGTGCTGGCCCTCGTCAAGTCGGGCAAAGGCGGCCCCTTCAGAAGGGGACAGAGCTTCATGATTACCCAAGAAGAGATGGAGAAGTTCCGCTACCTCATCAAGCGTGACATCATAGGTATCGGCCCACTCGAGCCGATAGCCAGGGACCCCTACATCGAGGACATCCATATCATCGGTGCCAACAACGTCGCTCTCGTTCACAAAATATTCGAGATGATGCAGACTAACATAACCTTCGGCGACGATGTCAAGCTGGCAGACTACTTCAAAAACATATCCGAGCGCATCGGAAGGCCTGTAAGTGATAGGACGCCCATCGTTGATGGTGCCCTCCCGGACGGTTCTCGTATCAATATAATCTACTCCCCGGACATATCCCTCAAGGGCCCAAGCGCAACCATCCGTAAGTTCTCGGCGACCCCCATAAGCATCACCCAGCTCATAGCCTGGGGAACGCTGAGTGCGGAGGTTGCCGCCTACCTTTGGATAGCCCTTGAGTACGGCATGAGTGTCTTCGTCTGCGGTGAGACGGCTTCCGGTAAAACCACGCTTTTGAATTCAATCATACCCTTCATCAAGCCGGGTTCAAAGATATACACTGCAGAGGATACGCCAGAGGTTCAGGTTCCGCACCCGGTGTGGCAGCGCCTTATAACCCGTGAACGCGGCCCTGAAGAGAGCAGGGTCACACTCTTCGACCTGCTGAAAGCGGCGCTCCGTTCGAGGCCCAATTACATTATCGTCGGTGAGATCCGTGGTGCTGAAGGTGCCATAGCGTTTCAGGCCATGCAGACGGGCCACCCGGTTATGAGCACCTTCCACGCTGGTGATATTAAGAAAATGATACAGCGTTTTACTGGAAATCCGATCAACGTCCCGATAACGTTCATTGATAACCTCAACATAGCAGTCTTCCAGCAGGCAGTTTATGTTAAAGGTAAGTTCCTCAGGAGAACTATCAACGTCGTCGAGATCGAGGGTTACTACGAGGAGCTGGGTGGTGTTGCAACAAGGAACGTCTTTGAGTGGGATCCAGTCAACGACAAACACATCTTCCGTGGTTTCAACAACTCCTATATCCTGGAGAGAAAGATAGCCGAGATAGCGGGCTATGAGGATCCAAAGGATATTTACAATGAGCTGTTCCTGCGTGCGAGAATCCTCCAGAGAATGGTGGATCTCGGCATCACGAACTACTGGGACGTCTACCGCGAGATCAAGGCATTCTACCAGCGCGGTATTGAGGGATTGAGCTTTAGAATCTGACGGGGTGGGATTATGAGTGATGGGAATATCAGTATCTTCACCAAGGCAGACCTTGACATGAGGACGTACCTACGGAAGGTGCTCCTGCCGTACATGACACTTTCAGCAGTTATGTTCCTTGGTGCAGGAGTTATAACGACCTTCCTCTACTTACCCCGCACCATTAGGGTTCTTATGTTCCTGATACCTGTTATCCTCCTTGTTTACGCTGCTGCTTATCCTTACATCGTTGCCGATTCAAAGAAGATATCAATAAACTCAAAAATGCCGTACTTCATCACTTACTTTGCGGTTCTATCCACGAGTGAAATGGGCCGTTCCGACCTTATTCGGGTGCTCTCTGACGACCCCAAGTTAGGTACCATAGCGAACGAGCTGAAGAAGGTTCACACAATAGTAAACAAGCTCAGCCTCTCCCTGCCCGAAGCCTTCCGCTTCCTCGCGAGGAGGACTCCGAGCAGGATGTTCTCTGACTTCTTGGACAGGCTGGCCTATTCGCTTGACAGCGGTGTTGATATGAAAGATTACCTCTTTCAGGAACAGCAGACTGTCATGGACGACTATCAAACCTTTTATGAGGGCGCGCTTTACGACCTTGACATCTTTAAGGAGATATATGAGTCTATAATCATTTCAATTGTGTTTATAGCCTCCTTTGTCATCCTTGGCCCAATAATCACTGGCATGGATCTTACCACTATGGGGTTATATGCTGTCATGATGATTCTGGGGGCTGAGATTGGTGTAATCCTTGTAGTTAAGTTCAGGATGCCTGAGGACCCTGTGTGGGCAGACAGTAAGGGACTAAAAGACCAGCGCTGGCAGAGGATAAAAATGGCTGCGATTTATTCTGTCTTAGGCAGTATAATTGTGGCCCTTCTTTACATGGTAGTTCTAAGGCCGCGCTACTCGATTCCTGAGCCATTTATCCTCGCCGGAGTGTTGACTCCTCTTTTCTACCTGGGCCATGTTGTCAATAAGGAAGAAGAGTTGATATTCAGAAAGGATGAGAACTTCTCGGCCTTTATCAGGAGTATGGGTTCGTCACTTGCTGCAAGTGGTGCCTCCCTCGTTCTCGTCCTTAAGTACCTCAGCGCCCATGACTTTGGTTCCCTTACGCAGGATATCCGGGCTCTCTATAGACGTCTCGCCATCAGAGTGGACCCGGACAGGGCATGGGACTTCTTTATAACCGGGACTGGAAGTTGGCTCATTGGAATTTTCTCCGAGATATTCCGCGAGAGCCTCCGTATGGGTGCCGAGCCTGACTATGTTGGTCTGGTAATAAGCAGGAATTTTGAGAGGCTAGTTCGCCTAAGGAGAAAGAGGCAGCAGAGCATATCGAGCTTTGTAGGTATAATCTACGGCCTCACGGGAGCCTTTGCCTTCTCGTTAGCGGCTTCTTTTCAGGTGGCAGTCTCGATAAGCCAAATGTTCTCTCTGATGGAGATACCAACGGATTACATAGGTGATATAATCCATATCATCCCTCCTTCGGGAATGAAGTTTTTAGTATACCTGTTGCTCGTTGTGATGGTACTCCACTCTCTGCTCTCTGGTGTGGTCATTAAGCTGGCCGACGGCGGCCATGTCCTTGGCTCTGTGAGGTATTTCGTAATACTGTCCTGGATATTCGCCATAGGAATGTACTTCGGCCAGACCCTTATGGCAAGGCTGATGGGGGTAAGCTCCAATGGAGGAACTGTCCAGATTGCCCTTCACCTTTTGGGGGTGATACCGTGAAAAAGTTCATGGTTATTGCCACAGTAGTGATTCTCCTTTTTCCATTAATGGGGGGAGTAAGTGCTTCTTCATTCACTGGCTGGATACCTGTCCCCGGGGTTGTAGCCATTGGGGACACCGTCATGGAACTGAGGGATGTCTCCGTTAATGACGGTTCACTGATGGTGCTCCTGCTGAATGGTAGCACGGAGGATACCCGTGTTGTTAAACCTGGGGATAGCCTCCTCCTTGACCGGACCGTCTTCACGTATCTCCGTGCCCTTAGAAGCAGCGAGGCCCTTGTGCTCGCCGAGGTAAACTTCTCCCCTGTATTCCAGGGCCAGAACGTCACCTTTGGAGACTATAAAATTTCGGTGCTGTCTGTGAGCAGCTCTGGGACAAAGCTGAGGGTGAGTATGGGGGAGGAGTCAAAGGATTTCACGTCCTCCGAATTCACTTTTGGGGATATCCGCGTTAAGGTGTCGGCATACCCAAGGATCTTTGAGGGGTACCTGAAAAAGGGGCAGACTATCAGTGCTTATGGCCGTGTAATGACATTTTCAAGAGCCACGGTGGAGAACACGACCGGTGAGTTCGTCGAGATGGTTTTTTTCGCTTATGAAAACGACACATACTCCGTTGAGGTTGGAAAGGAGGCCGATATTGGGGTATTCCACGTTAAGGTTGAGGAACTTATCGGTGTGGATTATGCGAAGGTCGTAGTTAACCTCCTTGGCGCCTCTGTTGATGTTGAAACGGTTCCCGACTTGACATTCAAGCTTTCCCCAGGCCAGACCCAGAAAGTCGGGCCCTATATAATCAGCTATGACTATTACTTCAACGGTGCCAATGTATCACTCCGTAACTCCTGCGGCGAAGTGCTGAGAAGTGCTAAACTTTCTGCGGGTCCCGTCTCCCCTCTTCTTTATTACGGCGGTGTAACTGTGGGGCTTGAAGATGTGGACAGTAAAGGGACCGCGACGTTCTTTGCCATAGTGGATGATGCTAAGATACCGACGGTGGACAGGGTCGCAAACCTGCTGATAAGCATCACAGCCGATGGGGGTAGGCAGTACGTCCCCATGGTTGCAACGGTGACAGTCCAGAACACTGGTACCGTTGACCTCTCAAACGTCTCCCTGAAATTTGTCCCTGCCGGCGATGTCGAGGTACTATCCGGAGGGGAGTGGCTTCTTCCGAAGATTAGACCCGGTGAGAAAAAGGTCATTGAGGTAGAACTTCTCCCACATCGCTCCGGTGATTTTGTCCTGGGACATGTTGAAGCTGAAGTGGTTGCCCCGTTTGAACTGGCCTGTGGGGGATGCGTGGCTCTGAACTTCCGCTCAAACGACCTTCAGGTTAGTGTCGAACCGTCCAACATCTCATATGAGCTGAGCGTTGAGGCCCCCAACGAGGTTCCCCTATACCACACTGTACCTATCACGGTCAGGGTTGCTAACACGGGGGACGTTTCAGTTCCTGCAAACCTCACGGTAACCCTCCCTCAGGGTGTTGCCGTTGGACTGGATGATGAGGTCTATTCCAGAGGAAACGTTGTGATCGCCCCCCTCTCCATCCATCCGGGCGAGAACGTTACTCTCAGCCTTGATGCAATCCCGTACATAGATGGGACAAAGGAATTCACCCTCCGGGTCGAGACCCGGTTTGGAATCATTGACTCGACAGTTCTTACTCTTAATGTGGCCATTCCCCACAACGACACGGTGACTGTAACGGAGACTAAAACTATTAACGGCACCGTGACCGTAACGGAGACTAGAACTCTTGAGACCACAGTTACCAGCGTTCAGACCGTTCCGTACACCCCTACGTCTGCAAAGGCCCTGTGGGGTGTCCTGGGCTTTGTACTGGGTGTCCTTGTAATTGTGGCTATTGCCTGGTATAAATCCCAGAAAATCTGAGGGGAGTGCAAATTTAATACGCCCTTTTTCATATTTTTTATTTAGGTGATGTTAATGAGTGATGTTGATGTTCTTTGGCACCGTACGGTGGAGAAGCTTAAGAGGGAAGGCATCATCCGAAGCGAGAGGGTTGGGGAAGCTTTTCTTAAGTATCCCCGGTACCTCTTCGTTGAAGACCGCTACAGGGACTATGCCCACGTTGATGAGCCCCTTCCCCTTCCCACAGGGCAGACGGTAAGCGCCCCTCACATGGTGGCGATAATGCTCGAACTGGCGGAACTAAAGCCCGGGATGAAAGTCCTTGAAATCGGAACCGGCAGCGGATGGAACGCGGCCCTGATAGCGGAGCTCGTGAAGACTGACGTTTATACGATAGAAAGAATTCCTGAACTGGTCGAGTTTGCAAGGAGAAACCTCGAGCGGGCCGGAGTGAAAAACGTCCACGTTTTCCTCGGCGATGGGACAAAGGGATTTCCTCCCAAAGCCCCCTACGACAGGATAATCGTCACTGCGGGGGCACCGAAGATTCCGGAGCCCCTAATCGAACAGCTGAAGCCGAGGGGCAAGCTAATAATCCCCGTTGGGAGCTACCACCTGTGGCAGAACCTCTACATTGTCACGAGGGATGAAAACGGGCGGATAAGGAAGAAACGCTGGGGAGGAGTTGCCTTCGTTCCGCTCATCGGAGAGCACGGCTGGAAGGGGTAGGCTTTTAAGTTTCTTCCCGTTCTCTTTTCAGGTGGTAATATGGTCAGGCTCACAGCGTTTGACCTCGAGGGGACACTGGTCAAGTCAGTCTCGGGCTGGGTGGAGCTCCACAAGAAGTTTGGAACGTGGGAGAAGGGGAAAGAATACGCCGAGCGGTTCTTCGCCGGGGAGTTCGACTACGCGACGTGGGCAGAGCTCGACGCCTCGCTCTGGAAGGGCCACACCAAGGATGAGATACTGGAGTGGGCGAACTCCGTGGAGTACATGGAGGGGGCTAAGGAGCTCATCGAGTTTCTCCGGGAGAACGATTTCAAGATCGCTATACTCAGCAGTGGCCTCATGTGCCTCGCGGAGAGAGTGGCAAGGGAGCTTGGGGTTGACTACGTCTTTGCCAACGAGCTGATCTTCGATGAGAACGGGGTCATTACTGGGGAGGTAAACCCAGCCGTGGATTTCCAGGGCAAGGGGGCAATACTCCGGAAGCTCAAGAACGAACTCAAGCCCGAATTGACAATAGCTGTTGGTGACGGGTACAACGACCTCAGCATGTTCCGCGTCGCGGACGTTAGCATAGCGATAAACCCCCACGAGGGTGTGGAGGGAGACCACAACGTCGAGAGCCTGCATGAGGTTATGGAGATTATCAGGGGGCTTATAGAAGAGCGGGGTCAGTGAAGGGCGTGCTCGTCACCGCTCGGCAAAGCAAAAGCTCGTCATCCCCCTGTCGGCCCGACCGGAACCCCCGCCTCACTCCTCGGCGGAGAGGGCGGCAGCCGGGCCGGCAAGGATTTCTCAGCGCAGGAACTTAAAAGCCTAACTCGGTCAGAGCCCAGCGATTTTGAGTTCTATCCACCAGAATATGTCGCCCCAGAAGTAGCTTATCAGGAAGCCGAGGAAGAGTGCAGGCGCGAAGGGCATCGACTTCTTTCTTAAGAAGCTGTTTTCAAGCTTTCCTTCTTCAACAAGGCGCTTGAGCTCCTCTATCTGCTCCCTTTTCAGCCCCTCTGCGGTGGAAGACGCTATCACCCTGCCGTATTCGGGCCTCAGGGCGTCTAAATCGGCGTTTAACACTGCGTTCTTTATCCTCGTGAAGGCGTCCGTTCTGTCCCTTAGGACTTCCCCGTCCTTTTCAAATATTGTCTCGCCCAGGATGTCCCACTCCCTGAGCTCCTCAACCGTTACCTCTTCCATCAGGACGCTCTTTCTCATGAACTTGACGAGGGAGAAAAAGACTTTGAAAGTGTACAGTACAGCGAGGAGCCTCATGAAAACCTTTGCCATTGGGAGGGGGTCAGTGTACAGGAGATATGCCAGAACGGCGATTCCAATGATGTCCCCAACTTTCCTGAACCTGCCCAGGGCGTATATCACTGCCACAGTGAATATCCACGACCAGATTCCCGCCATAGCAACTCCTGCTATTTCATAGATTATCACCCTGAGCCCGAGGGCGGCCATCAGCCAGAGCGCCACCTCCACTGTGAGTCTCGCTTTCTCTGTGAATATGGCCCTCAACTCGGCGAACTGTTTTCTTGCTATGATGACGCCAAAGGAGTAGAGGAATATGAAGGGGAAGATCGAGATGATGCTGTTGAGCAGTATCGTTAGCGGGTAGAGGGGATACTTGGCGGTGTAGGGCGCGACGATAGAAGCAGTTGCGGGCGCATAGGGCAGGAGCGCCGAGAAGCCGGCGAGTATCACGGCATCGCCACTGGCCCATGCCCCGAGGTAATAGAGTAGCAGCCCGAGAATAAAGCCCAGTATAAGCCCGATGAATCCCGATGCGGCGAGTAGGGTGTCCCCACTGCTGAGTCCAAGGTAAAGGTGGTAGAGTATGCCGACCTCGACGGCAGGTACTATCAGCCGGGGAACCCATCCGGGCAGGCCGTCGTCTGTTTCCTCTCCATCCTCCCATCCGAGGAGCTTTCCTATAAGTGCGAGAGTCGGAAAGACGTGGTTATCAAAAATGAACCCTGTTTTAATATCTGTATATGATGTAATGACTCCCATAACTATCCCTAGGAAAATGGGAACGTACTCCATGATTTCACCTCAGAGGTCTTCGAGAATCCGTTGTCTTACCTGGGTGGTGTATTCGGATATCGCCTCGTTGAGATTCCGTGTCCCGTTGAGGATGACTCTGGTGGCCATGAGTACGAGCACGAGCACTGCTGCCAGCATAAAAAGGTACTCAATGGCGCTCTGGGCTTTTCTCCTCATCTCTCACACCTGACCTGTCTACGGCGCTAAAGGATTTAAAAGTTTCCATTGGCTAAGCTTTTAAACGGAGCGAAAAAATGGAAGCGTGGTGAAAATGAAGGTTTACAGACTTCGCGTGAGGGACGAATACCTGGACTACATAAAGTCCGGCGAGAAGAAGATAGAGGTAAGGGTCGCCTACCCACAGTTACGGGGAATCCAGCCTGGAGACAAGATAATCTTCAACGACCAGGTTCCCGCCGTGGTCACGGGAGTGAAGCGCTACGAGACGTTCCGGCAGGTTCTCCGCGAGGAGCCGATTAAGAAGATATTCCCTGATGAGCCGAGCTTTGAGAGGGCAGTTAAGAGGTTCCACAACCTCTACCCCAAGTGGAAGGAGAACCGCTACGGTGTTATAGCCATAAGGTTCAAGCTGGTCGGCGAGGGGTGAGCCATGAAGCACCTCGAGTTCGACGGACGCTATGCCGAGGCGATACTGAGCGGGAAAAAGAGGGCAACCGTGAGGCTCGGCAGGAAGCCAAACCTCGAACCCGGAGATGAGGTTCTCATTCACTCCGGAGGCCGCGTCATTGGCAGGGCTGTCATCGAGCGGGTCGAGAGCAAAACCGTTGGCGAGCTCACCGATGAGGACGCCCTTCTCGACGGGTTTTCAAGCAGGGCGGAGCTGATACGGGCCCTCAAGAGCCACTACAAGTACGTTAACGACGATTCAATCGCTCACATTGTGGCATTCCGCCTCGTGGAGCGCTTCGACAACCCCGTCACGAGTTCGGACTACGCCTACGAGGGGAACCTGCCGGTCGAGATAGCCGAAAAGGCCCTCAAGTACCTTGATCTTCCCGAGGAGGACAGAAAGCTCCTCGAACTCTTTCTCCGTGCGGGCAGTCTGAGGAAGGCCGCTTACAAGCTCGGTGGTCTGAACAAGCGTTATTTGATAAGGGACGCCCTCAGAAGGGTCTATGGGGAGCTGAAAAGGAAGGGTATTATGGGGCCGAAGCTCTGACTCTGTCTACGGGTCTCTATTTAACCCTAATCACTTCCGTCGCGCTTTCTTTCCCAGGAGTGGATAAAGTCTTCCCAACATTTTTCTGTCATCGGGGCAAGTTTGTGAAAACTTTTCGCCCAAAAGTTGTCGTTGTGCCAAGGGAATGGTTTTAATGTTCTTTCCTAAATTCTTACGGTGGTTGCGATGCTCAGGGCTGTCTTCTCCGATTTCGTCGGCACGCTCATAACGAAGGAGGGTGAAAACGTCACCCACCAGAACATCGTGAGGGAAGTCCTCAGAAAGGCCGAGAGAGAAGACCTAGACTACCTGCGGGTGTGGGAGGAGTACGAGGCCGAAAGCTCTGCCCTCTTCAAAGGGCTCGCCGGCAAGCCCTACGTTAAAATCAGGGACATCGACACCGAGGCCATGCGCAGGGTGGCCGGGCGCTACGGCTTTACCGTTCCCGAGGACTTCTGGGAGATAAGCGTCGCCATGCACGAAAAATACGGAAAGCTCTTCGACGATGCCTTTGAGACCATCAAGGCCCTCAAAGACCTCGGCCTCCATGTTGGAATAATCACCGACTCGGACAACGACTACATAGAGGCCCACTTGAAGGCACTCGGTATCTATGACCTCTTTGACTCGATAACCACCAGCGAGGACGCCGGCTACTACAAGCCTCATCCAAGGCCTTTCCAGCTTGCCCTGGAGAAAGCGGGGGTTGAAGCCAGTGAAGCCCTCTACGTCGGTGACAACCCTGCCAAGGACTGCGTTGGAGCGAAAAGCGTCGGTATGATGAGCGTCCTCCTCGACCCGAACGGGGCGAAGAGGGAGCTCTGGGGCAACTGTGACTTCATCGTCTCAAAGCTGAGTGAAGTCGTCGAAATCGCGAAGGGGCTGCTGGAAAAATGAGGGGTCGGTAACGGCAGGGCTCTTCATCGGCGAGGCCTCGCCTAGCGAAATTTTCGTCATCCCCCTTCTTTTTCACTCCTTGAGCCTCTGGTAGGTGGCATAGAGCCTCTGGAAGACGGTTATCCACGCCAGAACCGCAACGGCGTAGACACCGTACTCAACATGGCCGAACAGCGCGGTTATGATTATTATCAGCAGCCGCTCCGCCCTCTCGGCTATGCCGATGGCCAGCCTTCCGGAGCCGGCAAGCTCTGCCCTGCAGCGCTCGTAGCTCACCAGGTAGCTCCCCATGAAGGCTATGAAGGCGACGCGCCAGTCAACGAGGTTCCCGAGGGCTATTCCAAAGAGCACGGCGCCGTCGCTTATCCTGTCGAAGGTGGAATCGAGGAAGGCCCCAAAGCGGCTCGTCTTCCCGGTTAGCCTTGCGAGCGTCCCGTCAAGGGCGTCTATCAGCGAGCCAACGAGCAGAACAACTGCCGCGGTGAGCTGTTCGCCGCGGTAGAAGAGGTAAGCGCCGGCGAGACTTATCAGCAGGCCTACAACGGTTATCTGATTGGGCGTAACGCCGGCCTTTGCGAGCGGCCTTACAATGGCTTCGAGGTAGCCCCTGACGCTTTCGCGGTATCTGTTGAGCACCCGCGTCACTCCCCCAGTTCTACTACCTTCTTGCCCTTCTCCTGCGGTATTATCTTCAGCTTCGCGTTCTCAAAGTTTTTCCTAAGGCCTTCTCCGTCGAGGAGTCTGTCGAGGAAGACCGCCAGGGCTGCGACCTCGCTGTGGGGCTGGTTTCCCACGGCCACGTTGTAGTCGGCCATTTCGTAAACTTCTTTTGGCACCTTCTCGGCGCCGACGACTACCATAATGTCCCTTCCGGAGTTCAGTTCTTCCTTAATCTTAGGAACCGCATCGTCGATGTGGATTCCGTACATGGTGAGGTGGGCTATCACCCCGCCCTTTTCCTTCCACTCTCTCATGATTCTCTTCCAGCTGGGATCGAAGGCTATCTCAAACGGCCCTCCCCAGCGCCGCACAACGTCCTCCACGCTCTCCCTCACGTGTTCATCTTCCTCTGCGGCTATGATTATTTTATTCGCCCCAAATGCCCTTGCAGTCAGGGCGACGTGCGTGGTTATCCTCTTGTCCCTCTCGGGCCTGTGTCCAAGGCGAAGAACTGTTATCATCCCACATCACCTGCGAATATTTTCCAGTAGCGCGTGAAATCATCGCTCCACTCTATGTCCCTGTAGAACTCGTACATGGCTTTTATGCTTTGCTCTATTTTCTCAGTGCTGTACTCCTCCATCACCCTGTTGAGGTCATCGGTGGTTGGTGCCGACGACAGAAGGAAGAGTGCGTAGAGCCTCTCGTTTTCGTTCAGATTGTTGAGCACTATCATGAGCTTCGAGCGCAGCTCCGGCTTCAGCCTTTCACTAACGACCCTTAGGAGCCTGTCTTCGAGGTTCGCAATGAAGTCTCCCGTAACGTCCACGTGTTCATGACCGTTGAGCTCCGTTGGGCTCTGTGCCACTAACCTATACCCGTTCCAGGTTATTATTTGGTATAATCTGGGGAAGTATGGACTCGCCAGATATTCCTCAATGGAGCCTATGAAGCCATGCTCGATGTCCACGATATACCAGCCATCAGAGGTGTAAAACTCTGTAATTGGCCTGAGGGTGCAGTCAGTCCCGCTGTAAAGCGTTACGACCCTCGCCGGGATGTTTGCAGAGCGCAGCATTGCGGTCACGAGTATCTGTCCCTCCGCGTAGCTCGGCTTGTCCTGGGGGAGTATTCTCTCTGGCTCAAGTGTGGATATTGTACCCCCAAAGGAATAGGTGCTCGTCGTCCAGTCGTAGATGGCCTTAGCAGCGCTAGGTTCGGAGCTGACGTTCCCTATTATTCTGAGCGTGAGGTTCCTGAGCTCTGTCCTGTTGAATGCGGGAGTTGAGTTATAAAGCGCTGCCCAGTACCCGTCGACGAGGTATTCGTCGGTAATCCAGTGGTATTTGAGACCATAGGCTTCTTCAAGTGTCCTGCTGTCCATGTTCCAGGGTCTCCAGGTTATCTCCAAGGGGATACTGTTTACGACGCTCTTTTCGGAGTCCCCTACTCTGTACCGGACCATCGCTGAGATGTAGCCTTTCCTGTATGCATACGGAGCTTTCACGGTGTACTGTAGGGTTATTGTTTGTTTACTGCCGATGCTCTCTGGAAGCGTGTCTGCGCTCACCATCTTCATTCCGTCGAGAAGATCAAGCGTGATGTCCACCAGCTCTATCCGGGTCTCCAGCTTGTTGTTTATTGTGACGGTTATCGTGGAGGTCTCACCACCGTGGAGGGTCTCGGGCCCACCTATCTCGAGCCCTATCTCGTTGGGGGGTCCGGCGTCGTTTGAGACTGATACCCTAAACTGCCCGTAGAAGCCGGTCCAGGAGCGTTTGAGTTCATCGGTCAGCTCCAATGAAAGTTTGAGTGTGTAAACGCCCGGCTTTGGGGGTGCTTTGAGTATCCAGACCAGCTGAACGGACTGGCCCACGGACAGAACGTCGGGAAACTTCGGCTCCTGAAGTATCTGGAAGCTGTCATCGCTCAGGACGAGCGTCGCTCCCGTCAGACCCACTTTTCCAGTGTTATTAACGAAGACGACGACGTGTAGCGTTCCAGCGGGTGCGACGACCGTTCTATCAATGGAGAACCTAACCTCCGCTGGCGGCTTGAAAAGGCATCCGGCTGCCACCACTATGAGAATGAGGAGATGAGCCATGATGACTTTCTTCATTTTCATCTTCCAAACCCTTTAAAGCTCCAACCATTAATAAGCTTTAGGTGGTGGCGGTGATAACCCTAACGACTGACTTCGGTCTCAGGGGCCCCTACGTTGGTGAGATGAAGGTTGCGATGCTGAGGGTTAATCCCAACGCGAGGCTCGTGGACGTGACCCACGCTGTGACGAGGCACTCCGTAATCGAAGGTTCCTTCATCATGGAGCAGGTGGTCAAATACTCGCCCACCGGAACGGTTCACGTCGGAGTCATAGACCC
>Ga0209834_10001087_pt1 | contig 15558 bp, 10 predicted proteins | sample Mar14236cmmetaG_FD_184134 | JGI IMG/M metagenome (GOLD analysis project Ga0209834, IMG submission 184134) | Marine hydrothermal vent microbial communities from Guaymas Basin, Gulf of California to study Microbial Dark Matter (Phase II) - Marker... ...
TCATCATCGTCATCATCATCGCCAGGTTCTGGGAGTCCGGGATCAGGTGAAACTGTTGGGTCGGTACATGTTATTTCAATCCACCAGTGCCCCATCGCATTTCCCGGACCGTGAGAGTTTCTCAGATTCACTGTCATGTTGTCTGAGGTTATTGTATAGACGGTGCTTTTAGAGAGAGTTATATCACTTCCGTTCACAGTAATAGTTCTTCCGCCTGATTTTGGTTTTAGTCTGATTTCTGTTGCAGGGCCGGAGTATGTATATGATGAACCATTTGAATGGAGGGTATTTCTGTCTATCTGACCGCTTGGTGTCTGCATCTGGAAACGTTTTGAGGAATTGTTTGTGGGATTTATATGAAGATCTGCTTCCATTGAAAGTGTTGGGGTTTCTTCTTCCTCTTCTGATTCACCGCTGGAATAGCTGACAAGAATTGTTGCAAAGCTTGTATGATCATTTTCATTTCCATATTCATCCTCACTTACGAGAGCTGTGATATCCACTTGAACTGTATAAGAATCGCCACCTCCCGTTTCTTCATCTTCGGTGTCTTCAATATCGGGTACTGGATCGACCCAGCTATTATCGGCAGTTATATTCCCACTGCCAGTAACAGTAATGGTGTTTGCTACAAGGATTCCGCTAATACTTCCTGAGCCGGTAATTGATGCTGCTGCATTTGGTGCATATAGTGCTCTCACGTAGGCAGTTGCTGCACCATTAACATCAACCGTTGAGCCACCGCAAATGATATGACCTGTAATACCGCCTGAACCACCTATGCGAATATTTGCAGTTTCAATATAAATCGAACCATTATATCGTGTCGCACCAGAAAAATTCAGGTCTGTCGCACCTGAGTAGTACATATGAACCTTGCTTGCATCACCACCGGTATTAATAATACTGCTACCTGTAAGAGAGAATGAATTTTCAACGTAAAATATCAGATTGCCGGTTCCCTGAAGTTCAATATAACCTTGTCCCACACTAAGACTTCCAACAACTATTCTTCTGGTACCGGATCCCACGTCGATCGTGATTGTTCTGGCACTAGTGGCACTAATGGAAGAATAATATCCATCATCATCAATAAGATATTCTCCTGATGGAGTCCAGGGTGTACTGAAAGAACCCCGATCTGTAAGTTCCGGAAAATCCGGATAGGTTGGAAGAGGATACGTTCTCGTTGCAGGTAAATTAGAAATTGTACCAGTAATATTATCCTCAGGTACGCGTCCCCATCCAGCAGAATGGATTACGCTTGTATAGTCAGCGCCAGGTCCTACATAAAAGTCTCCGTCAACAAGTGTGCTCCATGCAAAATTGACACTGTTTGCTACAGTCGAGTTGGTTCCAGTGGTTCCATTGATTCTGGCACTTCCGGTAAGAGTAATATCCTCATTAGCAAAAACCATATCAAGGGCTGGTATTGTTACATCATCGTCATCATCGTCATCGTCATCGTCATCATCATCGTCATCACCACCACCCCCTCCTTCGACTGTCAGAGTATCGCCAAATTCATAGGTGATCATATCAATACTTCCATCAAGAGCAGGAACATCAAAAAATGCATAATGATAAGAACCACTTTCATCATCAAAAATGGATGAATTTGATTCAGTGATATTTTCATTGTGGACTTGTCTGATCGCCCACTTGAGTGCGTAAGCTCCAAGGTTTATCAGGTCGGATCGCACTTCGTTTGCTGAGATTTTTTCAGGAATAACATCTGCTTTTCGTTCAACCGAAAGAGTAACAGAGGCAACAACGACTATTACTGCAAGGAGCAATATCATTATTAAAATTGCTTTGCCCATGGGCACCTCCTATTTAAAACTTTTGTTCTTACAACAAAAAACATCCAAAATTGCCTTTTTATCAATACTTTTAATATTAATCATAATATTTTATAAATATAGGTTCTTAAAATACTTCCAGATCTGAATCCGATGCCGTATATATCTTTTATCGATGTCGTCTCGAAAAGTATCATACTGAAATTCCAAAATCATTTGGACGTACCGCACAAGAGAATCTGCGGGATTGGTGTTATCATTAGCATCATAATAGGTGAATTGAATGCCAAAATCAGATAATTCAAAGGGACCGAGAACCGGAGTTGGGCTTCCATCAACATATACAGCGAGCTGCCTACTATTATTTATTTTCTCCTGAGCCATATTGACAATATGTCTGGTGCCACCTACACTATCGGCATATGAGTAGGTAAATAATGTATCTTGAGTTGATATGATCGCAGAATCTGCAACACCGGCACCTACGAGAGAAAGATAAGTCTCTACCACAGAAACGACATCTTCAGAGATCTCAACCAGCTCTATTTGCTGGTTTATATTAACACCGACAGCATGAATATTGATTATTGAGGTGATCATGGTTAGAATGAAAATTCCACCAATTATCGTTGCTCCGATTGCTTCTAATATAGCAGCCATAATTAATAATATAGATCCACAAATACTTTACTTATCGGTGATTCCGGCATGCCTATCCAGAGTGTGTCTCCGTCCGAACGAAGAGCCCAAGAACTCATGTCCACTCTAATAAACTCAGGTGTGGCAGTGGTCGTATCAGCGCCGGTTCGGGTGCAGGGAGTGGTCGAAATGTTCACATGATAAACAACATCCGATACAGTTAGAGAATCTGATAGACCGTTATAGATCGACTGAAGTGAATCAAAGACAATGATCTCACCTAAGATATTTGCTTCGATCTCCTGAAAATATTTATCAATGATTTTCTGTCCGTTCAAAAGATACATTCCTTTATATGCAAGGTCAGCTTGATCAAAGAGACTGTTGTAGGTAGTCAGATAGATGGTTGAAAACAGAACCATAGCAAGTAGAATAAGAAATATTTGTCCGTATGTCATTACTATCCTTCAGATGTCGCGTAGGACACTTCAGAAACAGAGGTAAGACCTTTGCGGATTCTATCCAATCCAGATTCGAGAAGTGATAGCATGCCTTGACTTTCTGCAATTTTGCGGATTTTGTCTTCGTCGATCTCTACGCCGGATTCCACGATCGATTTTCTGATCTCATCTGTGAAATAGAGGGCTTCGCAGATGTTCACACGCCCTTTATAGCCGTTCATGCATTTTTTGCAGCCGGGACCTGCTTCATAGACTAAACCCTTTTTCAGATCTTGTTCTGTGAGACCCAGTTCGAGAGCTACTTTGTATTTATCCCGTGAAAGTGGACGCCTGCATTTGGGACAGAGTTTTCGAACGAGACGTTGTGCAATAATGATATTCATTGCATAGGCAAGAAGGAAGGGCTCGACACCCATTTTATACAAACGGGATATCGCACTCGGGGCATCATTTGTATGCAGAGTAGAGAATGTAAGGTGCCCTGTATTTGCGAGTTTTACTGCTACATCCGCAGTGATCTTATCACGTATCTCACCGACCATTACAATATCCGGGTCGTGACGAAGGATTGAGCGAATTGCCTGATCAAATGTCAGCTTCGCGCTGATCTTTAATTGTCTAGCCCCCTTGATAACATACTCGACAGGGTCTTCGCAGGTGAGCACATTTTTTGAAGGATCGATCACATGATGAAGCGCTGCCATGAGAGTGGTGCTTTTACCACTCCCCGTGGGACCAGTAAGCAAGATTATACCTCTGGATTTATTAACTGCTTTTAAGAAATCCGATTCTGCCTGTTTTTGTAGACCCAATTTTTGAAGGTCTGTAATGACATTTCTATCGTCAATAACACGGATCACGATACTTTCAAAGCGGCGTTCGTACTCAGCAGAGATAATTGGAAGAACAGAAATACGAAATCGGATTAAATAGCCATCAACTATACGCTGTGCAAAACCATCCTGTGCATTATCTCTTTCAAATCTGTCTATACCGCTAGTCCTGTCTTTTACAACTGCTGCAATTGCTTCTGGAGAGGTTTTTTCCTGACGGTGCCATTGGTGAAGTTTGCCGTCCAGCCGGAAGAGAAAATCTACATTTGAGCGTTGATATGGTACGATATGAATGTCACTGGCACCCTTTCTAACAGCTTCAATAAGACTACCCTCAAAGAGGTTGACAAGTAAGCTCTTATTGATCTCGTCATCAAGAGCATATTCATCGACGCTCTCTTCCTCACCCTCTTCTTTTACTTCCTCGATCTGCTCGCCGGCTTCGCTGAGGAGTTCTAAGAATTCATTCTTCTGAGGAGCAATGAGATTGATAAGTTCTTCAATAGTAGAGAGCGGACAATAGGCAACCTCGTATTTTTTAAATTCAGTATTTAGGGGGATTTTCTCGACGATCTTATCAGTCGGATCAGCCGCGAGAAGAATCAGGGTGGTTCGACGCCCCTGTGCGATTTGATAGGGAAGCACCTTTTTATAGAGCAATTCTCTTTTCAGATCATCGGGGAATTTTGAAATGATATCTCTGGTATGTTTGATCTGTGTTTGGTCAATTTTATCTACATTAATATCTACTTTTCGAAATGCATAAAGGTCAGCAAGCAGTCCATACACATCATCATGCTTTACCCTTAGGTCAGTAACAAGAATGTCTTCTAATTTTCTGGGGTTGTAAGGGTCCTCATCTGCCTGAATAATAAGCGCCTTGTTAAGAGTGTCTTTATCAACGATTCCCTTTTCAACAAGTAATTTTCCTAATCGAGATTTACCTAACATATATATTTTCCTTGATTATCTACATACCATGCATACCAGGTGTTTTGGGTGAAACAGTTGCGATTTCCGCAGAAACAATGGTTAATGCAGTTATGACAATACCTATAAATGCCCCAATGAGCGTTTGGATAGATGAAATTAAATTCTGCATTTTATAAGTTGTTTCTTTTTCATAAAATTTTGCGATTTGCTGAGCTGAAGTGAGCACATTACCGGTTTCAGAACCTGCTTTAAATCTACTTAATGTTGTCTGATTAAATACCTTTGCTGCAGCAAGCGCAGGCACGAGGGACATACCTTCTTTCAGCATCAGGGGAATAGTTATTTCTTTTATATTTTTTTCCATGTATGCATTTCTGCATGCCTCTGCCGAAGCTTGAATTGTTTCGATATTGTTTTCGGCACCGGAATAAATAGCCGCAAAGACACGGCAGAAAATCTCAATACTTGATTTATGCAAGAGCTTACCAATAATCGGGAGTTTGATGATCACCCTATCTCGCCATACACGTCCACTATGTGTGCGCCACCATATGGTTAATATGACGATCGGGATAATAAATACTAATGCCATCCACCACCAGTTAGCACCAAAAAAATCGCTCATCTGCAGGGTTGCAGCAGTGAGTTTTGGGACTTCAATTCCGGACTTAATGAAAAGTTCTGCAGTAGAAGGGAATATTGAAATAATATAGTATAATACTGCTGCTATCATCGCAATAACTGTGAACATTGGCGTCATTAATGCCTGGCGAAGACTTTTTTTATACTCCATATCCCGTTCCATAAATTTTGCAGTAGCATCATACACTTCTGCCATATTACCACTTTTAGTAGCAAGACCAAGCATATAAGCAGGAAATTTGCCGAACACATCTGCATATCGGTTGAAAACTTCCGTACCTTCCTTTCCCTTCTTGAGTTCGCTTTCGATCTTCTTCAGTGTGGATTTAAGCGTGGGATTTGTTTCTTCATCTGCAAGCATACGAAGGATCTTGTCGTAGCTCATCTGCTCTTTCAGCAGGAATGAACTGAGATTAACAAACATAAGAATACTTGAGAAGGATGGTTTTGATTGAAAGTCAAAAATGACAGGTCCGATCTTTGCATTTGCATATCCAAATCTGGATAGAGCGTGTGCAAGCTCCTGCTTGGAAAAAGCCGCTTGTTTTCCCTTTACCTTCTTTCCACTTGGTAGTTTTATCTTGTAGATATAATTGCTTTTTTGATCAATTTGATTAACCGAAATACTTTGTTTGCTTTCAATGTCGTGAATTAATTTTTTTGCTTTTGATTTGTTATGAGCAAGAACAACGCCTTGCACAGGATTACCAGCTTGATTGATTCCTGTGTAGCGAAATTCTTTTAACATGATAAGAAGTATGAAAAATCAGGGAGGTATAAGTCAAGAAATTATACCTCCCCAAAATGTTGCATTAAATTGTAATGCGTCTAGTTGTTAATTGCCATGGTAATGGGATCGGAAGAAGTGGCATCAAGAGTGGCAGTTATTTTTGTGTTATTTGTACCATCATTACCTTTTTCAGTACCAGTTCCAACAATTTGTATTGTACTTGCATTAGTACGAGTTAATGTATATGTACCGTTGTCATTGCTATATACACCACCGGAAGTAAAACCAAGCCATACTTCAAGGGTGTCCATAGAAGCTTCAAAAGCTCTTCCACCACCACCGTGTGATGTGGGAGTTTTGTAGTAAGCAATCATTTGAGATGCAAAATTGTTCGCATCTGCAACCAAAGCTTGGCGATTAGCATTTTGTGCCTGGGTATTAAACATAGTAATACCAACTGCAACGGCTATACCTACGATAATTACGCTCAAAACAATGAGCAGAATTTGTTGAGTTCCCATGGGAACCTCCTAGTTTTTTTATTGTTCGTAACTCACATTTCTTCACGACTATAAAACAATATATATAAATGTTAAACAAATTCTGTGCCAAATTGTTAAATGACTACGATAAAATAATTTGCACTGCGGATGTTAGCTCTATATCCGCAATTTGGCGGTTTCGTTTTGCATATGTAGCATGTTCGACGCTTGACACATTTGTCATAAAAACATAACAAAGATTCTTTTTGTGTAATAAAAACATGACATATTATAGCTTTTTTTCAAGTGCCTCAATAAATGATGCAGGAACTGTACCTCCCAGTGATTTTGATTTCTGAACATCCTGAAATGCCTTGGAAAACTCATCAAGAAAATAATATGAGACGGCTCGTTTTTGATAAAGTAATGCTTTATTAGGATCGAGCTGTATTGCTTTACTATAAACCTGCAAAGATTCAATAAATTGTTTATTCTTGCTTAAAATATCACCCTTAGCAACAAGTGTTTCAACATTATTTGGAGATTGAGATTCAGCAATATTGATGTCCTTTTTAGCAAGAACATATTCGTTCATCTCCGCATATAAAAGAGCTCTTTTGATGTAAGCATTTACAAAGGAAGTGTCAAGCATAAGAGCTTTGTTATAATCTTCAAGCGCCGCATTGAAATTTTTGGTAATAAAATGAATTTTTCCACGCAGATAAAATGTTTGCGCTCTTAAAGGATTTAACTCTATTGCCTTGGTGAAATCCAGTAGTGCTTGATGAAAATTTCCAAGATCAAAATAAACTATACCACGATTGCTGTACGCCATCTCGTCTTGAGGATCGATCTGCAGGACAATGTTATAATTTTCAAGAGCTTTATCATATTGTTTCATGCCTGCGTATGCAATGCCGCGATTCAGATACGCAGCAGTGTAATTTGGAAGTTTTGTAATAGCTTTATTATAATAGACGATAGCCGAATCGAGGTTTTCTTTTTCTGCATAAACAAGCCCGATATTGTAGTATGGTTTTGGTTGAGATGAATTCAAAGATAGAGATTTCTTATAATCCTCGAGTGCACTTCCAAACTCTCCTTTTCTTTTCAGGACATTCCCGCGATTAATATATACTTCATAATAAAATGGGTCAAATTCAAGTGCCTTGTCGAAATCCTTGAGAGCTTGTTCGTTTTTATCGATCTGAGAAAAAGCGAAACCTCGGTTATTAAATGAAGAAGCATCCTGAGGATTCATCTCAAGCGCTTTATCAAAATCAATGATGGCTTTATCAAATTGCTGAAGTTCATTATATGCCGCACCTCTATTATTATATGCATAGGTATTTGGCTTACCATAGTTCAAAGCATGGCTCCACAATGTCATTGAGTTTTTCCACACAGGAATTTGGACAAAATTAGTGAGGACAGTAAAACATAAGATAAGGCACATCATTGGAACCCAGACAATCTTGGCTTTATAAATTTTAAGTAACCGGCTTGTGAATAATGCAACTCCAAACAAAGAAAAATACATATATCGATCAGCAACATTTGACCATTTCTGGAAGACAAAAGAGATCAAGCCGGAAACAGGTAGGAATCCAACAATAAAGATGAAAACGCTGAGAAGTATGATTGAGTTTTTCTTGCAAAATTTTGCAACGAAGAGCACAAGTAAAAAAGGAATTATCCATTCGAAATAGAACCAGATCTTAGGAAGGAGGGACTGGAATGTCCTTGTATAAGTAACAACGAGAGGAAATGGAATAAGCGTCTTAAAAATATAGAAAACTATCGTATCCATCCAGATGAAGAAGCGAGACCACAGTGGAGCTACCTGTGTGTGGTATGAAGAAGGTTGTGTTGAGCGGAGCAAAAGAACAAATGGTATGGTAATGATAATGAATGGAACGATCTTTTTAAAAGAATTCCAAAAATTATTTTTGAAATAGAGAAGAAAGATCAGAAATGCAAAAGCTGGAGTTACTATAACAGAGGGCTTGGATAACATTCCCAAAAGAAAGAGAATAATGGCATTAATGTAGCAGATAGTTATGCGGGCTTTAGATACAACTTTTTCCTTTAATATTTCGTTCTTGATTAACAGATATAGGGAAGAGAATCCGAAGAAGGCACTAAGCAATCCACGAAATTCAGTGATCCATACAACTGACTCTACCTGCAAAGGATGAAGCAGAAATACAAGAGTTCCCAAAAATACAGACAGATCATTTTTAATAAGCAGGCGAAGGATTTTGAAAACGATAATTCCATTAAGAATATGAAAAAGAATACTGAATAAATGAAACACAAACGGGTTGAATCCATCCACTCTTTGTCCCCATGGAAGAAGTGCACCGACTTCTTTTATCAATGCCCAAGCCGTATAAGACACAGGTATATACATTTGCGCATAGGGCTTCGTCCAGAAATGAAGAATGTTCTTGAAAGAAGTATATTGAAGATATCTGTTTTCGATCAGGTTAGGATCTTTGTCGTCCCATACAAATTCAAAGGACGTGCTCTGCCAGTACACGGCAAGGGGAATCAAAATAAGCAATAGATAAATGAGCAATCGAGATTTATTTTCTATCATGTTATTTCTTTTTAGAGACATTTTCTAAAGTTTTAATGAAATCAGAATTGACTTCTATGCCACGGATTTCAGCTTTTCGTATTTCATCCCACGCTTCATCATATTCTTTTAAATAATAATAAATAACTGCCTTACTTACATAGGCAATTGCAAATTCAGGATCGATTTCGAGTATAGAATTGAAGTATTTCAGGGATTCATCAAATTTCTTCTGCCCGAGCAAAAGATAGCCCTTTTTATAAAGCGCTTTTGTAAAACTGTTATCAAGTGCTACAGCTCGTTCAAAATCAGTATTTGCTCTTTCATACAGTTTTTTGCGCATATAGGCATTTCCTCTATTATAATATGCATTTGCTTCGGAAGGAGTTTTCTTGATACAGTGACTCCACAGAGAAATATTATTTTTCCAAACAGGAACCTGGAAAAGTGCAGTATTCACGGCAAAAATTACAATGAGTGCAATTATTAAAATTCTTAACGGCTTGAATGAAAAATGTCTATAAAACGTCCCCATTAAGAGCGCAATACCTATCATTGAAATGTACATATATCTGTCCGCAACTGTTGACCAATTCTGAAAAATAAAAGGTACAAGCCCCGAAACAGGTAAAAACCCGATAATAAAAACGAAATAGGCAAAACTAACATTCTTGATCTTTCTGCGATAAATAATAAGCAATATCAGAAATACAGTTGGAATTATCCATATGACGTATGAGTACCAGTATGAAAGCACAAGTTGAGGGGTACGTGCGTAAGAGGGAGAAAAATACAGAGGGGAAAGTATCTTCTTTAGATAGAAAATAAGAGAGTCCATCCAGATAAAAAGGCGTGAAAACAAAGGGACTTCAAAATTAATCACAAAAGCGGGTTGGATAGTTTTTGTGATGTAAATAACAACAATGGATATGATAAAATAAGGGATCGATCTATGAAGGATCTGTTTTAGACGAAACTTTTTAAACATTATGGCATAAATAAAAAAGATTGGAAAGAACACAACTCCGATAGGTTTTGAAAACACAGAAAATAAAAAAAGAAATAAACAAAGAAATGTATGAAATAATTTTTTCTTGTTTTCTGAAAGTGCCTTATCGGCTGAAAGAAGAAACAGCAATCCCCAAAATGTCGAAAAAAGACCACGAAATTCTGTAACCATCGAGACCGCTTCAGCTTGAATTGGGTGAACAAGAAAAATGAGCGAACCAATGAAAGCTGCCGCATTACCTTTCAGGATCTTTCGTAGAAAGTAAAAAACAAGAATACAATTAATGCTGTGGAAAAGGACATTAAAAAAATGAAAAAATGAGGGATTGAAGGCAATTCCCGTAAAAAATTTACTGAGTAAAGTTATGAAAAAAATCGCGGTGTAAGAAACTGGAATATACATTCCATGGTATGGATTGGTCCAGAAGTGGAGTAAGTTCTGAAAGGACAGCTTTTCAAGATAGGGATTCTGTACTAAATGAGGTCCATTATCATCCCATACAAAATCATAGGTAATCGTCTGCCCATAAATGATAAAAGTTAAAATGATCAGAAGAAGCACGACAAGTGCACCAGAAAATCTATTTGGATCCAATGCGCTCTTTATCATGAGGGGAAAAATTAAGAGTTATTTCTATATTTGTTCACATCGATATTATGCTTGTTGAATTTTTCGTATAGATTTGGACGCTTAATACCGGAAAGTTCTGATGCTTTTGTGACATCACCATTACATTTTTTCAGAATTTTTTCAACATATTTTTTTTCAAAAGTATCCTTCGCTTCAGAAAAAGATAAGTTCAACAGATAGTTTGAGTTATTCTCAACAGCTTCATGCTTCATATATATATTGCTCGGAAGATCTTCCAGCACCATTTTATTATGAGTTGCCATTGCAACCGCATGCTCGATTGCATTTTTCAGCTCTCGAATATTTCCTTCCCATTCTTGAGAGATAAGGACAGACATAACAGTATCTGAAATTTCAAGGTTTGGTTTGTCGTATTTCTCTTTAAATTCTCGCACAAATGCATTGGTAAGAAGCGGAATATCCTCCCTTCTTTCGCGAAGAGGTGGTATATGAAGATGAATGACATTAAGGCGGTAATAAAGGTCCTGGCGGAAATTACCTTCTTTTACTTCTTTTTCTATGTCTTTGTTTGTTGACGTGATAATGCGAACATTAACTTCAATATCCATATCACCACCGACCGGTCTGACAACACCTTTCTCAAGAACGCGCAGAAGTTTTACCTGAAAGGTCTTGTTGGTTTCTGTTATTTCATCAAGGAAAAGCGTACCCCCGTCTGCTTCCTGGAAATAGCCGACTTTATCCCTTATAGCGTCGGTGAAGGAGCCCTTTTTATGACCAAAAAGCATACTTTCAAGAAGATTTTCGGGTAGTCCGCCACAGTTTACTGTTACAAATTTTTTAGCTTTTCTTTTACTATTGCGATGAATAAGATCAGCCAAAAGGTCTTTGCCCACTCCTGTTTCACCGGTAACAAGAATAGTCGTGTCAAGATGGGCAATGCGCTTCACTTTTTCCATGACTTTTTGAATTGCAAGACTGTTGCCAATAATCTGGGTGCGGTCAAATTCCTGAGCTAGAATACTTCTAAGGCGCTTAATTTCCTCATGCTGCCACTTGGTTTTGAGTATTTTTTTTATGATGATTTTCAGCAGATCGAGATCTTCTACCGGTTTTTCTATAAATTCTTCCGCCCCGATCTTCATAGCTTCGACAGCCATTCCGATGGTAGCTTTTCCGCTTATCACAACCACTGCGATATGGGGCAAGCGCTTCTTTATTTGGGTGAGAAGCTCGATACCATCCGTTCCCGGCATGACCATATCCGTCATTGCAATATGGTAGGTGTTGTTCTCTAACTTTTCAATCGCTTCTTCAGCCGAATGAGCAGTGTCAATATCATATTCATCCTCGAGATGGCGGCGGAAAATATCCAGTGTATCCTGTTCATCATCAACTATGAGGATTTTGGCATTCTGTTTGAAGAATTCTGTCTGGATTTCATCATTTTTCATAGTTCAATTTCACTTTTATTAATATGGAAGAAATATTGTAAATGTACTTCCTTTCCCGAGTTCTGAGCGCACTGTTATATAACCACCATAACGCTCGACAATGTTCTTACAGATCGCAAGACCAAGACCAAAGCCGCCTTGTTCTTTCCCCTTTTTCGATGTATAATAAGGTTCAAATATCTTTGAATAATATCTTTCTTCAATACCTTCTCCACTATCGCGAACTTCTATTGCGATAAAGTCAGAAGTTTGATATGTGCGCACCCAGATATTTCGTTCTTTGCTGTCATGCATCGCCTCGATGGCATTATTTACAAGGTTAGTAAAACTTTGGCTTATATCGCTATATACCGCTTTCACAGTTGGGAGTTCTTTAAAAAGACTTTTTTCTAATAAAACATAATGCTTAAAGAAAAGATTGTGCTTCAATAGCTCGAGCTCCTGCTCAATGAGCAAGTTGATATCAATAGGTCGTATCATAGAGATATTATCCTGCTGCACTTTTCGTAACAAAGTTTTTATGGATTGAGAAATATTTTTAGCTGCATCAATAATCTTATCAACATCTTCATTATCTTTGTATTCTTTTTTTATAAGTTGGGCATATCCAAGTACGGAATTAAGCGGAGAGTTCATATTGTGTACCACACCCTCGACCCTTCTTCCGATCTCAGCTAATTTGTTACTTTTTATGATTTCCATCTCAAGGGCTTCACGGGCTCTTTTTTCATTAATTTCATGCGTTATGTCGGTTATAGTTGCAACCATGCGCAAGCCGATTGTGTCATCAACAGCTTTGATATTCAGGATAACGAATTTTACGAACTTCTTTTTACCAGGAAGATTTATTTCAAGACTGGGAATTGTAATGCTATCTTCATGTGCTTTTGATATAAAATCCTCGTCCAGCTGGATGAATTCAGAAAGATTTTTACCGATTATCTCATCAGAATGAATTAGCTCAAGAATGTCCATTGCGCTTGGATTACAAATAAGAATATTCATCTTTGAGTCCATCCACAGCACACCAATGTCAATATTATCAGTAAGAACTTTATATTCAAGCAGAGATTTATTATATTCGACCAGCGACCTGTTCATGGAGCCGAACGCAGAAATCATATTGCTCAATTCACCGCTGTATTCATCTTCAATATTTTCAATACTAAGAGGATTTTTCTCAATCATCTGCATTTTCTCACTTATCTGTTTTACGGGTTGCATTATTCTTTTGATGAACCAGTTGCTAAAAAAGCTGACAATAACCAAACTGGATGCAGCCAGTATTAAGAAAAAGAAGACCATACTTTTACGATAAAATTTATTTAATTCACGATCATATATAAATATTGTAAGTGCTGCGGGTTCGTTAAATAGATCATAGCTGATGAGCAAACCAACAGCAGTTTCCGCATTTAAGCGTATAACAGATTCGCGTTTTTTAGTTTTTAATACAGCGGGAAGTTTTTTATCGAGATCGGGAATGAGCTTCTTAAGGATCTCCTGTTCTGAATTGAGTGGTACTGAGAAAGGTAAAAGAAATATTTGAGGATTCCGGGCTACTCCAATTTCAGAAGGAGTAATCTGGCTTACATTGAGAAAAAGCCCTGAAAATATTTTCTCCTGATCGTTTTCAGAATAAAGCGGAGCGTAAGAGAAGTAGAATATCTTATTTGAAAAGCTTGCAGAAAAATTTTGAGTTGTATTCTGCTTTGCCGATGAGAGCATTTCCGGTAGAAAAGATTCAACAAGCTCCCACTGTTCACCATATAATATTGCGCCTTTAACATCAAAGAGAGCCATGTAGCTCGCTAGAGAATGGTCGTTATAAGAATTAAGTATTGAATGAATAGTTGAAACATCTTGATTTTCTACGGAAGTAATAAGAGCCGGGTTATTTGCGATTCCAACGGTAAAATTATTTAGTTTGGTTGTATGGTCGTGCTGAATTGTTTTTAGATTGGTAAGCAAACGGGAAATTTTCTCATATTCAAATTCTGAAATGCCGAACTTGTTAAGCTGCCACATGCTAAATAGAAGCAGGAATATAAGAGAAAAAGTGAATATGAGATAGAGAACTAGAATTTCCTTCTGGAGTCCTCGTTTTTTCTTTTTCATAATTTATGTTTTTAGTGAGTTCGTTAATAGCTCACGGATTTTCACGGATGAACACGGATCAAGAATTAAAAAGTGAATACTGACCCTCGACTTTAGTCGGAGGTTAATTAATTACAGTCCGAGAATAGAACTTACGGTTTTATGAAACTCTTCTGGTTCAACAGGTTTATCGATATAAGCTTCGGGCTCGGAGCCAAGGGTTATGCCCATGTCTTTTGCATCATATCGAAGTCCGGTAGTGGCTGCCATGCCGGTAAGCATGATAACGGGAATAGTGTCTGTTGCTTCCTTCTTTTTTAACTCTTTAAAAACCTGAAAACCATTCATGACAGGCATCTGCACATCCAAAATGATTAGGTCTGGCTTGACTGCTTCGGCTTTCTGCAATCCTTCAAGGCCGTTAATTGCAGTCTCTATTTCAAAATCTCCAAGTTCAGAAAGCATTGCTTCTGAAAAAGCAATTGCATCCGGCTCGTCATCAATAATAAGTATCTTTTTATTTTCTGCCATTGTTTACCTCCGTCGTTATTTATTTTTTCCTTTTCTTTGGCAACGTTATAGTAAATTTTGTACCCTTCCCCTTTTCAGAGTCAACAGAAATATTTCCCCCATGCTCTTTTATGATCTTATAGGACACTGCAAGTCCGAGTCCTGTACCTTTCGAGCCCTTTGTGCTGAAAAAAACCTGGAATAGTTTTGCCTGCGTTTCCGGCGAAATACCAACCCCGGAATCGGCAACGTGAATTCGGAATATTTTGCCCCTTGTATTTTGTACGGAGACATCGACATTGCCTTTATCCACTTCTTCACATGCATCGATGGCATTGGAAATCAGATTCAGAACACAACGCTTCACTCCTTTGGCATCGATCTCAACTTCATTGAGAGATTCTTCCGGCAAAAATTGCATTGAAACATTTTTCTCTTTACCCTTTTGCTCCATAAGTTCGCAGACACTTTTAACAAGTTCGTTCACATTTACAGTTTCATATTCGGGTTCTCGCTCTTTTGAATATGATAGCATGTCAAGCACGAGTTCCTTCATGAATTCATTATTCTTTTTTATGATACCCCAGCCCTTACTAACATTTGATAAATTTTCCTTCTTTAGTCCAAGATCAAGAATATAAGACCCGCCCTGGACTCCATTAAGTATGTTTTTTATGCAATGTGCAAGCCCTGAGACTGTCTGCCCGATCGCTGCAAGACGCTCGCTTTTAACTATACGCTCATGTAGCTTGGCATTCTCGATCGCAATTGCTGCCTGAGACGAGATCGCTTCA
>Ga0209834_10001090_pt1 | contig 15514 bp, 1 predicted proteins | sample Mar14236cmmetaG_FD_184134 | JGI IMG/M metagenome (GOLD analysis project Ga0209834, IMG submission 184134) | Marine hydrothermal vent microbial communities from Guaymas Basin, Gulf of California to study Microbial Dark Matter (Phase II) - Marker... ...
TTCAAAAATAATTCAGGGTACGTTTTCTGCATATTTGTAAATTTTCCTTTACAGATATGTACATATTTGTAAAATTTTCATTACACATTTGCATTTAATATGTTGTGATTCCAGTTATTGGTATCCTTAAGAAGGGTCAATTTCTCAGGAATGTGAGATCAGACAAAGGGATTTAGTTCTAATTTTCCTTATGAATGAGGAAAAACAGAAAAGGTCGACGGGGCCATCACTTCAATAAATATTTCCGAATATAAATATAATTTTTTGCGATTTAAATCGAAATATATTATATTTGGGTTATGTTAGTAAAAAGACATCTAAAGGAAATAATTGAGCCGTACCTGTACAGGGGCAAAACAATAATCATTTATGGTGCCCGGCAGGTTGGTAAAACAACTCTTGTAGGGCAAATACTGGAGAAGCCAGGCAATAAAGTCTTATACCTCAATGGCGATGAATCAGATATCAGAGAACTACTGGGAAGCCTGAATGCAACGAAGCTTAAGCCCGCTATCGGCGATGCTAAGGTTCTCGTATTGGATGAAGCTCAAAGAATTGAGTCAATCGGACTGGTATTAAAGATTATACATGATAATTTTAAGGATGTTCAGGTGATTGCTACGGGTTCTTCCTCATTTGACCTGGCAAACAAAATACAGGAGCCAATGACAGGCAGAAAACTTGAATTTATGCTTTTCCCATTTTCTTTCTCTGAAATGTGCGATCACTATGGTTTCCTGGAAGAAAAAAGAATGCTGGAACATCGCCTGATATTTGGCTATTACCCGGATATTGCTTTAAACGTTGGCAATGAGGTAAAACTGTTGAAATCCCTCGCTACAAGTTTTCTCTATAAAGACCTTTTAATATTAGATACTATTAAAAAGCCTGCTATACTGGAGAAGATACTTAAGGCCCTGGCGCTTCAATTAGGAAGCGAAGTATCATATAATGAGCTTGCCCAATTGTTGGATTCAGATAAGGAGACAATTGAGAAATACATAGATCTACTGGAAAGAGCAAATATTATTTTCCGGTTGAGCGGTTTTTCAAGAAACATCAGAAACGAGATAAAAAGGAACAGAAAGATATATTTTAATGATAATGGCATCCGAAATGCTATCCTGGGTAACTTCACCCCTCTTTCTTCACGTACTGATAAGGGTGCTTTATGGGAAAATTTTATTATAAGTGAACGTAGGAAATATCTCGAGAATAATGAACTCGAAGTGCAGTCATGGTTCTGGAGAACTACACAACAGCAGGAGATTGACTATATTGAGGAAAGGAATAATAAACTGTATGCATGGGAATTTAAAAGGAAGCCAAAGCGTAAAGCTTTCCTTTCAAAGACTTTTTCCAGGGCATACCCTGACACCGAGTTCAGTGTAATTACTCCAGACAATATTGAAGAATTCCTATTATAGTAATAAAAGAAGAGCTGCCGGGTGGCAGCTCTTCTTCCTGTTTTCAGTGTCTGCGCAGACTACCCTGGTACGGGTTGTTAGTGTAACAGGGTTATATCCCCTACTTTCTTAAACGGCTCCCCGTTCGCATACTTCCCTTCGACAAACCACACATATACTCCCTGCATACACAGTTTGTTCTTGTAATAGCCGTCCCAGCCTTCATTGATATCATGACTCTCAAAGAGGAGCACTCCTGCCCTGTTGAAGATCTGCAGCTTGTATTCGCTCACCTGGTCCTTGACGGGCGGGAAGAACATCATATCCATCTGGTCGCTTGTCAGATTCCCCACATCCCTGCCCAGCGGTCCTTCCTTGTTCGGCCTGAACACGTTGGCAAAGCGTATGTCACCTACAGGCAACACGGTCACTGCAGGCGACAGTGTATAGCTGTCGTAACATCCTTCCTCGGTGTATGCATGCAGTGTTATGTCATATACCCCTTCTTCCATGTACTTATGGTATGCATCGGCCGTGTGCGAAGTGTCGCCATCACCAAACTCCCATATGAAACTGTCAGCTCCGGAGCTCATGTTGAAGCAGCGTACACTCTCATCGTCCACAAACACTTCGGTGGGCGCTACCTCGAAGTAAGCCCTCGGTTTGGCATATACATACACCAGCTTGGATGTAACATGCGTTCCGCCCGGGCCCCTGGCTGTAAGGGTGATCCTGAAGATACCCGACCCGTAATAGGTATATGTCGGATTCTCTGCTGCCGAGATGCCGCCGTCACCAAACTCCCACAGGTACTCATCAGCATTCTGTGAAGTGTTGTTCATCGTAACGGTATACGGCTCACATGCACCCGGTATGCTGTCGAAGCTGGCTATGGGCGGTGTGGGCAGTATGTTCACATCATGGTTTATACTGTCTGAACAGTAAGCATTGCCGGCAACCAGCCATACTTCGTATTCACCCGGACCGGCATAATCATGCACCGGATCCGTCTCCGTTGATGTGTTGCTGTCACCAAACCTCCACAGGTAATCCCATATACCGACATCGGGAGTGTTGTTGGTAAATGTTACCGTACCATCAGGCCATGTCTGTAACGGCGGAGTGGCGGTGAACATAGGTGTGGGAACCGGATATACAACTATATCCTTCTCTATCCAGTCCTGGCAGCTGTAGAACGATGTTGTCGTCAGCCTTACCGTGTATGTCTCCGGAGCAGTACCCGTGTTCACAAACATATGGCCGGCAACATTGGTACCGTATTCCGTCACTCCGTCACCGTAATCCCAGAAGTACTGGTAAGCGCCCGGCAGTGATGACATGTACACCATGTCTCCCGAGCATATTGTATCCTCATCAAACTCAAAGTCGGCGCTTATCCTGGGATAAATGGTGGCAGCACGCATCATGCTGTCCAGGCACCCGTTCGCTGACTCCACTATTAGCTTAATGTCGTAATATTCTATCGACTGTGTCACATTATTGTACTGGTGTGTTACATTACCTGCCGTATTATCCACCGGGCTGCCGTCACCGAAGTCCCAGCTGTATGCCACGGCATCAGTCGATGCATCTGTGAAGGTCACATCCAGGGGCGTACATCCGCTCACGGGCGCTGCCGAGAAGGCTGCCGCAGGCTTCTCCACCTCAACCGTCAGGTTATCACTTGCCTGGCATCCGTTATCGTCAATCACAGTGTATGTAAGATTATAGGTTCCCTTTATTCCTGTGTTGAAAACGGGATCCACTATATTATACTGGTTCAAAGGACCTACCTGGCCTGTCCACATATGTGTGGTGATAACTCCCGATCCCGGTGCCGGATTACCATCCAGTTGCAGGTCAGTGCCGCCGCAGTTAAACAAGGGGTCAATGGCACTGAAGTCAACCACAGGATTGGCATTAACCGTAAGCGTTGCGGCTGATGTATATATGGTTTCACAATCACCTGTAAGGGCCAGGCGGTACCGGTTACCGTCAAATAAAACAGGTATATCCATCAGTGTAAGCTGTTGGGTAGCTGTTCCCAGGTAATTGGCATCATCAGTAAGGTCGGTCCAGCCGCCGCCGTCATCAACCTGCCACCTAAGGGAGGTATAACCAAATCCGTTACCCAGCAAATATGTATTTCCTTCATCACATATAGCCCTGTCAACCGGATCAAGAGTAACAACAGGCGGGGGAGTCACATGCAGCACGGCAAAATTGGTATATACCGGCACTCCGCATGTTCCGCTTGCAACAGCCCTGAACAGGTAATTATTGAATGAGGCAGGCGCATTATCAATCACCAGTGAATCTGTATCCGAACCAATAAAATTGGCATCATCTGTAACATCCTCAAATCCCAGTCCCCTGTTCACCTGCCACTGGTATGCAACACCTGTACCCTGGGCTTCAACCTTCATATAACCCTGCATGCCCTCGCACAAGGTGGTATCCCGCGGGTGTGTTACTATCTCAGGTGCTGTCTGTACAGTCAGGATGGCCTCATTCGTTACAGCATCTGTAGCGCACGTTGTGGCAGTCATCCTGTACCTGTAACCATCCATATCGCGGTTAACGCTGAATATCATCAGGTTATTAGTCGTGGCTCCTGCATACATGCCGCCGTTCACAACCCCGCTCCATCCACTTCCGTCATGTACTTCCCACTTATATGTCAGATCAGTGCCTGATGCTTCCCCGGTGAATGTCACCATGTTGAATTCACAGATGGTTACATTATCCGGGTGAGCTGTTATTGCAGGCAGGTCACGAACCGTTACCGTGGCTGTTCCGTTCAGGTAAAACGAAGGATCAAGCACCTCGCAGGCGTTTGCATCGGTAATCCTAAGCAGCCTGTAGGTGGTTGTTGTAATTGGTGAAACGATGATATCATCACCGCTGTTATAAGCCGGTATCTCACCAAGATTCTCTATCTCTATCACGAAAGGACCCGTACCTCCTCCCATGGTTACATTAAGTACTGCGGTCTCTCCCGTACATATAGTTGCTCCTCCGGTGAGCAATCCCGAAGGCAGTGGATTAACTATCACTTCCACGGGATCGGTGTATTCAGGATTACAGATACCTGAGCGTACCTCACGGCGGTAATATGTTGTTATCGATATACCTGGGGGAGGATCGTATGTCACTGACGTGGCTCCCGGTATATTTGTGTATGGACCGGCCACATCGTAAGCCATCTGCCACTGGTAGGTATATGCTCCGGGGCCTCCCGTGGCAGCATCAGCTTCAGTTATCTCTGCCGGATCATCACCGAAGCATACAACCTGGTCATCCTCTATCTCTCCTGCAGTGAGTGGATCAGGCTGCGTAAATGTTATTGTTGCTTCTGCAAAACACCCGTTTATATCGGTTACACGCATGGTCACGAATCCTGCCGACGCACCTGATATACCCTGTGCGTTCATGCCCGGTGCTGCCAGCATGGCGCCTGCCGTATTGTCCACCTCTGTGAAGGTGTATGGCATGGTGCCTCCCTGTGCATAGAATGTCCCGTACCCGTCGGCATCGCCGAAGCAATCCAGCAGCTGGTCATTCGTCGGGTTAAGCTCGAGCACTGCCGGTTCGGTAAGTGTAACGGAAGCAGTCGTTGTACAGCCATTGTCATCCGTCACTGTCACATCATAGCTTCCTGCAACAAGGTTAATAGGATCTTCATCCGTGCTTGTATATGCAGCCGGGCCTGTCCATGCAAATGTATATGGTGCCGTGCCGCCGCTTACCGTAAGATCTACTGCACCGTCTGAAGCGCCGTTGCAACTTATGTCACGACCGTTATGGTCTGATGATACAACTGCGACGGCCTGAAGTTCATCAGGTGTTGTAAGCGTTACATTATAAGTGCTGATACATCCGTTGACATCGGTCACAGTTACCATGTATACGCCGGCAATCAATCCCGTGATATCCTCACTGGCAGATGTGAATCCGCCGGGACCGCTCCATGAGTAAGCATAGGGTGCTTCTCCCCCGGTTACAGTGAGATCAATCTCACCATCTGCCTCTCCCAGGCATGATACGTTCCATCCGCCGTTATAAGTGAGTGCCGTATGGCTTATCAATATAGGATCGGCAACCGTAATTGTCACATCCGCCGTGGTTGTACACCCATTGGCATCGGTCACTGTAACTGTATATGTTGTAGTTGCAGCAGGCTTGGCCACCGGTGTTTTGCTGAACGGGTTGTTAAGACCGGCAATAGGTGTCCAACTGTAGGTGTATCCTCCTCCCGGCATTTCTTCACCGCCTGCTGGGGTCACATCAAGGTTAGCCCTCGAAGTTGGACAGGTACTTATCAGCGGATCATCTGTTGATGCTGTAGCTGTCAACCCAGGTGTCACTGTAATGGTTATATCCTCCGTGGCCTGGCAACCATTGGCATCAGTAACCGTTACCGTATACGTTGTGGTAACGTCTGGTTTTGCCACCGGTGTCGGGCTCGTCGGATCATCAAGGCCATCAACCGGGCTCCAGCTCCAGTAATATCCTCCACCTGCAAGCTCCTCTCCCCCGAAGGCTGTGACCGACAGGTTCGACTCTGAGCCGGGACATGTACCTATTACCATATCATCAGCCATAACTGATACAAATATGGGTGAAGCTACCTGTACTGTTATGTTTGCAATTGCAGTACAACCATTGGCATCGGTAACCGTTACCATATAAGTGGTTGTGACAGGGGGCCTGGCCACCGGTGTCTGTGAGCCCGGATCATCAAGATCAGCAGCCGGGCTCCAGCTGTAGGTATAACCTCCTCCTGACAGCTCCTCACCACCTGTGGCATTGACACTGAGTGTTGCCACAGAAGTAGCACACGCTCCTATCAGGTTATCATCAACCGAAGCTGTTGCCGTCAACTGGTCAGCAACCGCAATGGTTACCTGGTCTGTTGCAGTACAGCCATTGGCATCAGTAACTTCTATTGTATATGTTGTTGTCACATTTGGTTTGGCTACCGGATCAGCTATATAAGGATCGCTCAATCCTGTTGAAGGAGTCCACCTGTAAGTATAAGCAGCTTCACCTCCCGAAGGTGTTGCATCAAGGTTAGACTCTGAAGCCGGGCACGTACCAATAAGCAGGTCGTCAGCACTTGCTGCGACTGCAAGGTCAGGAGCCACATCCACTGTCACAGTGGCTGTAGCCTGGCACCCGTTGGCATCCGTTACAGTAACCGTATATGTGGTGCTTACTGAAGGTTTGGCCTGCGGACCCTGTATGGCATCGTCATCGAGTGTGGCACCGTTATCCCAGCTGTAGCTGTATGGAGCCTCTCCTCCTGATGCCGTGGCAAAGAGATTGGCCACAGAGGACGGACAGGTACCTATCAGGTTATCACCGGTTGTGGCTGTCACCGTAAGTGGATCAGCTACAGTGATTGTTATATCATCTGTGGTTGTACAACCATTGGCATCAGTCACTTCCACGGTATAGGTTGTGGTTACAGCCGGTGAAGCTACTGGTGTTTTTGAAGCAGGATCATCAAGCGATGCTGCCGGGCTCCAGCTCCATGTATATCCACCGCCTGCCAGTTCCTCACCGCCAAAGGCAGTTGCGGTAAGGTTTGCAACAGAACCCGGACAGGTTCCAATTATATAATCATCAGAATTAGCTGATACTACCAGCTCAGGTTGAACAGTGATAGTTACATTGGCTGTGGTTTCACAACCATTAACATCCGTCACTGTTACTGTATATGTAGTGGTTATGTTGGGTTTTGCAACTGGCGTAGAGGATGTCGGGTCATCAAGTGATCCATTATCCGGGCTCCAGCTGTAAGTATATCCTGTCTCACCCCCTGAAACTGAAACTGTCAGGTTAGCAACCGAAGTAGGACATGTACTTATTATATAGTCATCTGCGGTTGCAGTTGCCGTTAGTGGCGGCTGCACGGTGATCAGAATATCATCCGTTGTCTGGCACCCGTTGGCATCGGTAACTGTAACCGTATAGGTTGTGGTGCTATTGGGCTTGGCAACAGGATTCTGGATGAACGGATTGCTCAGTCCGGAAGTCGGACTCCAGCTGTATGTATACCCTGCCTCTCCACCGACGACTGCTACATCAAGGTTGGCAACCGAAGCGGGACAGGTGCTTATAATATCATCATCAGTTGAGGCTGTAGCTGTAAGTGGCGGGGCTATGTCCACAACAATATTGTCTGTTGCTGTACAACCATTGGCATCAGTAACTGTCACCATATAGGTTGTGGTAACTGCAGGCCTGGCAACCGGGTTACGCAGTGCCGGATCAGTAAGTGTCCCTGCATTATCCCATAAGTATGTATATCCGCCTTCACCACCCGTGACGGTGGCATCGAGCTGTGCCGTGGAAGTTGGACAATCACCTATCAGGGGATCGTCCACAGTTGCAGTTACTGCCAGGTCAGGAGCAACCGTTATGGTTATATCATCCGTGGTCTGGCACCCGTTGGCATCGGTTACAGTTACAGTGTATGTTGTGGTTACCGCAGGTTTGGCTTCCGGGGTCTTGCTCAGCGGATCATCCAGTCCTGCAACCGGGCTCCAGCTATAGCTGTAACCTCCTCCTGCGAGCTCTTCGCCCCCACTGACATTAACGTCAAGGTTGGCCACTGAAGTGGGACAAGTGCCTATTATATTATCATCGGCAAAGGCCACTGCCGTTAGGGGCGGTCGCACTTCTATCTGCAGGTTGTCATTAGTAGTACAACCATTTGCATCGGTGATGGTAAGAGTATAGGTAACCGTTGAACCCGGTTTGGCTGTCGTGGTCAGGGCATTGGGATCACCAAGTCCGCCTGCCGGGCTCCATGAATAAACATATCCTCCGCCGGGAAGCTCAACGCCTCCTGAAGGAACTCCGGTGATCAGAGCTTCCGATGCAGGACAACTTCCTATGATATAATCATCGGCAGATACTGTCAGATTAAGCTCAGATGGCTCTGTAAGTGTGTATGAGTCCGTGTAATCACAACCATTGGCGTCTGTGATGGTAACATCATAGGTGCCCGCTGTAAGCCCTGTCTGTGTTCCATTGTCGGCTGCATCGAGGCCACTTCCGTCAACAGTGCTCCATGCATAAACATACGGTGGCGTTCCGCCACTGACTGTAAGCTGTATGCTTCCGTCAGAACCGCCATAGCAATTAATGTTATGACTACCCTCTATGCTTGAAGAGAGCACTGCCGTAACGGAAACGGCTGAGGGCTCGGTAATGGTTATTGTTGCCTGGTCAGTACATCCGTTTGCATCAACAACCTCTATCGTTACCTCGCCTGCTCCTCCATTAGTGAAATCAATTGAATTGGCAAGCGGGGCATTAATAGTGGCTCCTGCTGTATTACTTATAGTATTGAAGGTAAACGGTGATGTTCCACCTGATACTGTAAAGCTTCCTGTTGCGGTAGTAGCCCCGTTGCATAGCAGTGCTATATCTCCTGAAGTGCTGAGATCTAATACAGGGGGCTCAGTCACATCAACCGAACCATTCTGTGTGCAACCATTGACATCAGTCACCGTTACATTATAAGTTCCTGCAGCCAGTCCTGTTATATCCTCTGTATTGGCAGTGAAGCCGTTCGGCCCTGTCCATGCAAAACCGAAGGGGCTGTTACCCGTAACTTCAAGGTCTGTCTCACCACTGTTGTCTCCGTTGCATAACAGGTGTGTAGGTGTAAGTGTAAGCACAGGACGTTCATTAACCGTGATATCTGCATTGCCCAGGAGCGTACCCTCACAGCCATTACCATCTGTCATCGAAACAAGTGTGTAGCTCGTTGTAATAGCCGGTGATACGGTGAAAGTATATACGCCTGTTGGATGACCGTTAACTGTAACTGGTGTTACACCGTCGGTATAGGTGAAATCAAATGGAGAGGTACCTGTAAAGGTAAGCGTGATAACAGTACTTTCTCCCTCACAAATATCGGTAGTACCTGTAACTGTGCCAGTAGGAACTGTATGGTAGCTTACTGTGGCACTGCCACTGCCGGTATTATCACAACCTGTAATATTGTCAACCACAGAGGTGATGGTGTATGTGCCTGCTGTGCCGGTCAGTAATGTATATGGATTATCTGTAGTGCTTATGGCAGGCTGGTCTATGCCGTTAATGGCGTATACAAATGTGTAATCACCCGAACCTGTAAAGCTAACCTGCAGTGGTTGTTCATCCTCCACACAGATAATGCCGCCATTACTTATTGTAGCCGTGGGTAACGGATCAACGGTAACGGCAAACGGATTATGGTCGGTGATACATCCTGCAGCTATAGTCTCACGAACTGATATTGTCCCGCCGTTAATGCCAAACAATATGGTCACTTCGTGAGCCGAGGGGTCACCCTGGATGGCTGCACCTGTTGGGATGCTCCATTGGTAGGTTGAACCGGTATTGAATTGTACGCTGTATGTCTCCGACTGGTAAGCACATACATTATTGGCTCCTGTTATGTCTTCGGGCGCAACCGGGTCAAACACCTCAACGGTAAGGGTATTGGGATCGGAGGAACAACCGTATGAGTTGGTCTCAACCATGGTTATATCGCCTATTCCTGCTGACGCAGCAGCATTTATTATTATGGCATTGGTATTGAAATCGAAAGTCTTGATACCAACCTCCGGGGGAACGGTCCACGTGTATATAGCTCCCGGATGTGAGATGACATCATATACAGCATATGTTTCACCGGCACATAGCATATCTTTGCCGGATATTGGATTGGGTGATGGTTCCGGGTTTATAGTAATTACCACCGGCACTGTTTCACCGGTACAGTTGAATGAACTTTCAGGTGTAATATAGTAAGTGGCAGTAATTGGAGCTCCGGTATAGTTCACCAGCGCTTCGGTAATATGGAATGTCCCTGCCGGACCGGCAGCCACCCCGCTCTGTGCAGTACCCTGTACTGAACCATCACTCATTGTTGGTGCAGGCCAGCTGAAAGTGGTTCCTGCCGGTGTGTTTGCAGGAACAAGTAATATTTCCATATTGATTGGCTCACGGCTGCATACAGTCTTCCCCTGCCCGGGAATTATAACGGGTTCAGGTCTTATGGTTATGGTGACATCAACTGCATCACCAAAGCAGTCAGGCGCAAGGACTGGTTGTACACGGTACACAACCGTCTTGTTCACACCTGTCAGGTTGGTATAAACATCATTCTGCAGGTAGTCAGCAGTAGCTGTCGGTTCGGGAACTGCAGCATTACTGCCTCCCACACCCAGGGTGGGATCAATGGTGACACTTATTATATTGTAATGGGTGGGTGTTACGCTTCCTGCTGCTTCTGAAAGCACCAGTCCTATAGCCTCATCTGAACATGCAAAGTCATCTAAATTGGGATCAAGTACAGGCTGAGGGCCAACTGTAAGGATTATTGTTGAAAGATTTCCCGTACAGCCCGTTGCACTAACTTTTGGAATAATATCATATTCCACGGTCAGTATGGAACCTGTAAGATTGGTAAATACATCATTGTATATTGCATCTGCCGGCTGGTCTGCTCCCGGTGTTGCATTTGAACCGCCGGGAGTTATACCTGCATCAATGCGTATGTCAACTATATCAAACAGGTTAGCTGTAATATTTGTGGCACTTAGCGTAATGCCCGTTATATTGCCACTACATACGATTTTGTCAAGATTTGCCAGTATAGGCCCGGGATGTACGGTGACGGTAATAACCTCGGGATATCCCTCACATCCGTTTGCGCTTACAGGTACCACAGTATATTCCACGTTAACATCAGCTCCGGTAAGATTGGTAAATGCATCATCAGCAATTACATTGGCTGCAAGGCCGTTACCTGTAGCCGGGGCTCCTGCAGAGGCAGTAAGCCCGTTCTGGTTGAGGGCTGTAATATTGAAGCTCGTAGCGATCCCCTGTACGTCAGTCAGTGTAATTCCGGTTGGCTCATCGCTGCATATATCTATGTCAGCCACATTAAGGTCAGGCTCACTGTGAACCGTGAGTGTTACTGTTTCCGGATCACCCACACAACTGTTGGCACTTACCGGTCTCACTGTATAAATTACGTTAACATCGGCTCCCGTTTTATTTGTCCATGCATCATCAGCAATAACATTTGCTGCCAGCCCGGTTCCTGTGGCCGGTGCTCCTGCTGATGCTGTAAGCCCGTTGGCATTGATATTGGTAATGTTATAACTTGTTGCTATTCCGTTTACATCACTCAGCGTTATCGCTGCTGGTTCATCACTGCAAACAGTATTGCTGAGGCTGTTGAGAACAGGCTCGGGATTGACTGTTACAGTTACAAGTTCAGACTCCCCCTCGCAATTGTTGGCACTTACGGGCACAATGGTATAAACCACGTCAACTGCTGCAGCAGTGGCGTTGGTATAGGCATCATCAGCAATAACATTTGCCGCAAGACCGTTACCTGTGGCCGGGGCGCCTGCAGAAGGAGTCAGCCCGTTGAAATTGATATCGGTGATATTATATGCTGAAGCTATGCCATCTGCATCACTGAGTGTTATTCCCGTTGCTTCATCACTGCATACAGTTGCATCTCCTACAGTCAAATCAGGCTCAGGATGAACCGTAACGGTGATAACTTCCGGGTCACCTTCACAACCGTTTGCACTTACAGGAACGACAGTATATAGTACATTCACATCTGTACCTGTAAGATTGGTAAAGGCATCATCGGCAATGACATTGGCTGCCAGCCCGTTGCCTGTGGCAGGTGCACCAGCAGAGGCAGTAAGACCGTTCTGGTTGAGGGCTGTAATATTGAAGCCGGAAGCTATTCCTTCGACATCTGTCAGAGTAATGCCCGTTGGCTCATCGCTGCATATGTCAATATCGGCCACATTAAGGTCTGGTTCACTGTGCACAGTTAGTGTAACTATTTCAGGATCGCCCACACAATTGTTGGCACTTACCGGTCTGACTGTATAAATTACATTAACATCGGCTCCCGTCTTATTTGTCCATGCATCATCAGCAATGACATTGGCTGCAAACCCGTTACCCGTGGCCGGCGATCCTGCTGATGCAGTAAGTCCGTTGGCATTGATATCGGTTATATTATAACTTAATGCAATTCCATTTACATCACTCAGGGTGATTGCTGATGCCTCATCACTGCAAACAGTATTGCCCAGGCTGTTAAGAACAGGCTCAGGATTGACTGTTATGGTTACCAGTTCAGCCTCTCCCTCGCAATTGTCGGCACTTACGGGTATAATGGTGTATACCACGTCAACCGGCCCGGACGTTGTGTTGGTATATGCATCATCTGCAATAACATTTGCTGCAAGTCCGTTGCCTGTGGACGGGGCGCCCGCAGAGGCAGTAAGCCCGTTGAAATTGATATTGGTGATATTATATGTTGATGCTATGCCGTCTGCATCACTCAACGTTATTCCCGTTGCCTCATCACTGCAGACAGTTGCATCTGCTACGTTAAGATCAGGTTCGGGATGGACGGTAACGGTGATAATTTCAGGATCTCCTTCGCATCCGTTTGTGCTTACAGGTACTACGGTATATAGTACATTCACATCTGCACCTGTAAGATTGGTAAACGCATCATCTGCTATTACATTGGCTGCAAGCCCGTTGCCGGTAGCCGGTGCTCCTGCAGAGGCAGTAAGACCGTTCTGGTTGATATTTGTAATATTGAAGCTCGTAGCTATCCCCTGTACATCAGTTAATGTAATACCTGTTGGCTCATCACTGCATATATCAATGTCGCCAACATTCAGGTCCGGCTCAGGCTGAATGGTCAGGGTAATATCTTCAGCATTCCCGGTACATCCTTTATCGCTTACAGGAACTATTGTATATACCACATCCACATTGCCCGCGGTTTTGTTTGTCCAGGCATCATCTGAAATTACATTGGCTGCAAGGCCTGTTCCGGTTGCAGGCGATCCTGCCGATGGAGACAGCCCGTTATTGACAATATTGGTAATATCATATGTTACTGAAAGAATGCCGAATGCTCCTGCATTATCTATTCCAAGTGTAACTCCGCTTGCATCATCGCTGCAGAGGGTTGTTGACCCGTCTGTAAGATCAGGCCTGCTGTTAACAACTATTGTGGCTGTGCTACCAAGATCCCCGAAGAAGTTATTACATGCATCCTCTATTTGAGTGATATTATAATCATGTGATCCTGCCGCAAGACCTGCCCCCAGGTCAAGTGTATATGAATAGCCGTTAACGACTATTGTTCCCACACCGTTATCTATTGTAACATCAAATGGCGGCACACCATCGATTATCTCAATCTGGAGCTGTGCATTTACACCTGTACAGAGCGGCGTTGCAACAGGTGTTAGTGTTGCCCTGTCGGGAAGAATACCTACTGTGACAACGGCACTTCCTGTTAGTGACGTTGCTGTACATCCGTTTGCATCGGTTACTGATACCAGTGTATATGTTGTAGTTTCATCAAGTGAAGCTGTTATAATATCATCCCCTGAAGTATAATTATTCTCCGTTAAGGTAGTTGTACCGCCCGTATCTGTAACATCATATTCTACGGTATACGGACCCACACCACCGCTTATGTCAACCTGGATGGTGGTGCTTGTGCTGGCACAGATGCTGTGATCTGAGCCTATATTTGCACTCTGAACATGCGGATAGACTGTAATGGTATGTGTTGCTGATACACCAATACAGCCATTATCATCTGTCACGGTGTATATAAGATCGAAATCGGTCTGTACAAGCACTGAGGGAGCTGTAAAGACAGGGTTCTGAACCGAGGTTGAGTTCAGGTATGCAGCACCTGAGCCACTCCATGCATGGCTGAATACCGAGCTTGCTCCTATTCCAAGGTTTGGTGTACCTGTTATTATTACTGTTTCATCATAACAGTGCGGGCCCGGATCAACTGTAATGGTCGGGGAAGGCTCCTCGTTGCGTATGATCTGCAGGCTGGCATCTGTGTCAGGACATATTCCCAGTGCACTGGATATTGTCCATGTAAAGGTATGTGTCCCGTAATTGACATTGGTAACCGTGGATGTTGGGTTGGTGGGATCGGTTATTGTCCCGGTAAAACCTCCTGAAACAGTCCACAATCCCGAACCTCCGTCAGTCACAGCATTACCTGTAAGGGTATAGGTTGTTGTTTCACATTCTTCCTGGTTACCCCCTACTGTGGCTGCATCGGGTTGAACATCACGCCTTATGATATGAACCGCCGAAACGGAATCGCAGCCGTTATGTTCGGAGTAGACTGACCACCTGAAATAATTGTCCCCCTGCCATAGACCGGATACCCCCGATGTAGCACTTGATGGGTTGGTAATATTCGGTTCCGGTGTTGCTGCTTCTTCCCTGACAACTACATTGTCAAAATAGTGATATTCACTACTCACATTTTGACGAACCCTGATAATTATCTGAAGCGTATTGCCTGACAGTCCTGAAACCGAGGCTGTTCTTGTTCCGAAATCATTCCGGTTATTTCCGTTAGTTGTGAAATATGTCTCCGCACCACCGTTAAGACGGTAGTAAATTCTTATATAGTCTGCATTCTCCAGGTTGCCTGCCTCTTCAAGGTTAACTGAGGCTTTAACCGATGAATATGCTGAGATATTAAAAACTTCAGACTCCCAAACACCTTCAGTCCCGGTACCTCTTGCAACCATACGGTGATTTTCAGTCCTGAAGTAAGTATTTCCATCGGGTGTAACACCCGATGTTGTCCACTGGTCACCTGAAGTTGAACCTTCCGGGTTTTCACTGAAGGTCTCCTGCCATATAAGGTTGTTGATAAATGTCCATTCCCCAAAGGCATTGTTCAGCAGGTCGTTGCCCCCGGTGTTCCCCTGGAGGCTGGCTGTCGTGGAATTACATATATCCTGTCGCGCACCGACTGTTGCCGTAGGTGTGCGGTCAACATAGATTATTTTACTGTCAGATGTCTGTGCACACGGACCATTGCCCGTAGCGGTAAGGGTAAGTGTCACTGCATTCCCTATATCACCTGCTGCAGGTGTATATGTAGGAGAAAGAGTCCCCTGGCCCGCCGTTATTGAGCCTGCGCCGTTCTCTGTCCAGTTCAGGGTATTATAATTACTAGCTGATGCATCATTAACGGTATAAATATCACCCTG
>Ga0209834_10001091_pt1 | contig 15496 bp, 10 predicted proteins | sample Mar14236cmmetaG_FD_184134 | JGI IMG/M metagenome (GOLD analysis project Ga0209834, IMG submission 184134) | Marine hydrothermal vent microbial communities from Guaymas Basin, Gulf of California to study Microbial Dark Matter (Phase II) - Marker... ...
GTACGAACAAAACCCTGATGATGTAATTGAATTTGAAAAACAGATGCGCCGTAAAGTGCATTATGTTATCAAACCCGAGCATCTGTGGAGCAATATAGCCGAAATGGCACGCACCCAAAACAGCGAACTTTTGCAAACATTGGAAGCGGGTTTTAAATACATCGAAAACGAATCGTTTGAAAGCACTTTTCAGGGTTTGTTCTCTGAAATAAATCTAAATTCCGAAAAACTCGGAAAAACACCAAAGGAACGAAACAACAAACTCTGTAAAATCATCACTAAAATAGCCGAAGGGATTGCCGAATTTTCCACTGACACCGATACTTTGGGCGATGCTTACGAGTATTTAATCGGGCAATTTGCCGCAGGTTCGGGCAAAAAAGCAGGAGAATTTTATACACCACAACAGATTTCCACCATTCTTTCGGAAATAGTTACACTTGACAGCCAGGACCCTACAACAGGAAAGAAAAACAAACTAAATAAAGTATTGGATTTTGCCTGCGGTTCTGGTTCTTTGCTCTTGAATGTGCGCAAACGAATGAAAGAAAACGGCGGAACAGTCGGTAAAATTTACGGTCAGGAAAAAAACATTACCACCTACAACCTTGCCCGTATGAATATGCTTCTGCACGGTATGAAAGACACCGAATTTGAAATTTTTCACGGCGATACCTTGCTTAATCAATGGCCAATGCTCAACGAAATGAATCCTGCCAAAAAAGTGGAATTTGATGCGGTGGTTGCCAATCCGCCATTTAGTTTACGTTGGGAGCCAAACGATACTTTGGCAGAAGATTTTAGATTCAAAAGTTACGGATTAGCACCCAAATCAGCCGCCGATTTTGCCTTTTTATTACACGGTTTTCACTATCTCGCCGAAGACGGCACAATGGCAATTATTTTGCCTCACGGTGTTTTATTCCGCGGCGGGTCTGAAAAGAGAATCCGCGAAAAATTGTTAAAAGACAATCATATTGATGCCGTTATTGGTTTACCTGCCAATTTGTTTTATTCTACGGGAATACCTGTAAGTATTTTAGTTCTGAAAAAATGCAAAAAAGAAGATGATGTGTTGTTTATCAATGCCAGTGAACATTTTGAAAAAGGTAAAAGACAAAACTTTTTAAGAGAAGAAGATATTGAAAGAATAGTAGAGACTTACAAAAATCGTCCTGAAAAGATAGAGCGTTACGCCCGTAGAGTGTCAATGACGGAAATTGAAAAGAACGATTACAATTTGAACATTTCAAGATACGTAAGCACTGCGGTTGCAGAAGAAAAAATTGATTTGGAGCAAGTGAATAAAGAGCTGGTAGAAATAGAAAAGAAAATAAAAAATAACACAGAAAAACATAATGAATATTTAAAAGAATTAGGGTTAAAAACTATTTAAAGATGAATAAGCCAACACACAGCCATACACATTGCCAAGTTGCTCAAAAAAACAACCGCACAAGCCAAAACTTGTCAATAAGTATTTCTTTGCCAACGCTGAAAAACAGACGAAATGAACAAAACACTGGGTTCAACAAAGTATATAGTTAATGGCGGTAAATCGCTTAATTCGAGGATATTACATCAATTAAAAGATAGTGCAAAACCGAAAGATTTGTACTATAAAATCCGCCACTAACCATATTCAAAACGTTAGGTGGCATTTTAACGAAGTCATCTTCGTAAATGAATTCATAATGTGGTAAATTTGAAAGAAAATACATGATATTACTTTTATTCTATTTATTTCTTGCTCTAGTTGTATCATTTCTCTGTTCAATAATGGAAGCCGTTCTTCTTTCAACACCACAATCCTTCTTGATTGTTAAGTATGAAAATGGAAATGCCTGGGCAAAATTATTTGTTGATTTAAAAACCAATATTGATAAGCCTTTATCTGCAATTTTATCATTAAATACAGTAGCGCATACAGTTGGTGCAGCTGGAGTTGGAGCGCAAGCAATTAAAGTATTTGGTGAAGCTTCTTTTGGAATTATATCAGCTATTTTAACAATTTTAATTTTGGTAATCACAGAAATAATCCCAAAAACGATTGGAGCCAGATATTGGAGAAATCTGGCCATGATCTCTTCACGAATTATAAAAGTCATGATAATTATAACCTATCCATTAGTTATTATGTCAGCAGTCATTACGAAACTTATTTCAAAAAAAAATCAAGAGCAAACTACTAGTAGAGAGGAAATTGCAGCATTAGCAAATATAGGAGCGGATGAAGGCATTTTTTCAAATAAGGAACATAAAATAATTCAAAATTTACTTCGGCTCAAGAATGTGAAAGTAACAGGAATAATGACACCAAGAGTTGTTGTTGCTGTCGCCGATGAGAAATTATCTCTAGAAGATTTTTTCAAGAATAAAGATTATTTAAAGTTTTCTCGCATCCCAATATATTCAGAAAATGATGAAAACATAACAGGGTATGTTTTCAGGCAGGAAGTTTTTGAAAAACTGGCAGAAGATCAACATGATTTAAAACTGAAAGATGTTAAACGAGAGATAGTTGTAGTTCCAAATAGTATAAGACTATTTGCATTGTGGGAAAAACTATTGGAAGAAAAAGAGCATATTGCATTAATTGTAGATGAATATGGTGGTTTAGACGGAATTGTAACAATGGAAGATATTATTGAAACTATGCTAGGTCTAGAAATAATTGATGAAACCGATACCATAGTTGACATGCAAAAATATGCAAGGGATAGGTGGAAGGAAAGACAGGTTAAATATAATATAATCGACAAATTAAATAAACAAGACGAAGAAAAAACGCCACCTAACATTGAACTGTGGTAAAATCCACCACCACCATAGCTAACAAACGGAGTTTCCCACATTTCAACAGGACATAAACATTAACTGGAAATTTTTAAATTTGAACGTAGCTAATTAAGGGAAGCTTTCAACCGAATGATTGAAAAATGACTGACTTTAACGATTTTGTTTTCAAGCCCAAAAGCTATCGCACATTGCACACATTTGCAAATCACACAAGCCAACCCTCAAACTAAAATTTGCAAAAGAGTACAATTAACAAACGCACGAATTAACTGTGGGGATTTAGAAACCCAGAATAATAACCATGAATTATAAAATAATCAACGTTATTTGCACCGCCTCCAAATATCAATTGTCGACTTAAACAGGTCTGATTTTGGCGTGTGACCAAAAGGATCACCGGAAAAATCCTCATCTATCCACCAAAATCTGTAAGGAGCATTTCCTCCTGATTGAACGCTGAAACAAATATGCCTCCCTGTATTAGGGTCTTTTAGAACATAACGACCGCTATGCATTCCTGGAATATAAAGATAATCGCCAAATGTGAGTGATTGCGTATCTGATACTTCACAATAATAATTTGCAAGCATAAGAGTTGTTGCTTCTGTACTGGCATTTAATGATGATTCTTGTTCATCGTAGTAAAACTCTCTTGCAGCACCATGACATACTTCGTTATCACCAACAATAGGGAATGTGCTAACTTTTTCATTAAGCCAATTAGAGAATAAATCTTGTAGGTCTATCCAAACTTCAGTTTGTGTTCCAATAATTTCAGCCAGCCTATTTGTCATTGTTTGCTTGTTAAATCCTGTTGCGAAATATGACACAATATTGGTTGAGTTTTGGTTGCTGGCCAGTATCTCAATTCTCAAGGCATCACGTTCTTCATAGCCCGGTATAAGGCAATCTCCAGGGACTTCTATCTGAGTAATCCGCAGTTGAATATTTGGGTCTAAGGATGGTGGGTCATCAAATGGAAAAGGCCCTCTAAATGGTTCTTGTGATAGCGATAAATTCCCTGAACTTTCCAGCAACATTTCTTCCAACCATTTCAAATAACCTAAAGCTTCATGACCTTCAATTATAGGCAGATTATAAGGATCGAAATTAATAGTTGATGGCAAACCATATTCACTATTGTCTTTAGCCGTAATTGAACAATCTGAGGGTAATTTTCCAGCTTCAATAGCGTTTATCATAGCCTCACGTTTTTCTTTAAGTGGAACAAAGCGTATGAACTCATTAAACCATGCTAAAAAATGATCTCTTGTTAGTGGTGCAACATCCAGGTTTTTAGAACTAATTTCTGCATTTGCATTGTCTATTGCTATATCGATAGCGTCTTTATCACCTTCTTCGGGATTTATAGTTTTTTTATCACAAGCACTTTGTAGAATAAACAAGCTTAATACTATTGTTACTAAAATTACTTTTGTTCTCATTAAATTATTTTTTTGAACTTATTAAACGCCCTTACGGCTTATTTGTTATCCTTTATTATAGTTTTTTAACAATCGTTAATGACAATTCTTGAAAAGTAGTTTTCAGAGATTTAATATCTAAAACTTTCATTCTTTATTTGAGTTTTCTTAAAACAAGTAATTTACAATAACATAAAAACCGCTGTTCCCATCCCTGTTATCAGTTGCAAACCCGTAATTAAAGCAAAGTATAAAGTTTTCATTTATGGCAAAGTCAAGGCCCAAACCAAAAGTTGAATGTAATGATTCATCACCTGCAATAATGTTTATGTCGTTCGGAATATTCGCTGTCGGATATTTGTATTTCTGAGTTATCAAACCCATATCAGCAAAAGGGCTCAAGGCAATGTATAAATCTTGTTTGAAAAGAATGGTTCGGTAAAATTTCCAGCGAACCTCAAAATTGGCATAAGCAAATCCATCCCCCACAATCCTGTTTCGCATTATACCTCTCAAAGTCCTTGAGCCTCCCAAACCGTCACGGGTTGGCCTGTTGGAATAATAGACAAATGGCAACATATAGAAGGGTATATCACCGCTTAATTTTAGCTGGTATCCAACTCTGTATGCAAAATTCATTTTCTCTTTAATCAATGTAAAATACTGACGATGAGTTAATACTAACTGAGAGAAGGAATAATCATTAGCTAAAAATGCTGGTGCATATTGAATAAACATTTCCGACCATAAACCACGCATCGGATTTGCCTCATTGTCACGTGAATCGTAAACTAACCCAAGTTTCAATATGTTTGTATTGCCCCCGTTTTTTTGTTCGGGAGTTATAATTCCCCAATCATAATAGTTGTCATACAAAGTGTTTACATCCGGTAACTTTTCTGAATCATCCCTTTTTTTGTTTAATTTATCAATATCTACTGTTGCAATATTTGCATAGTAAAGGCCAAAACCTGCAACCAGCCAAAGTTTAGTTTTTTTAATATTGTACTGAAAATCTGCTGTGAGCCTGAAAAGTTGCCGTTTTTGTTTATAATAAACTTCCGTAATGTAATCTGCATTATCCCTTTCGGTGAAACCTGCATTATACTCAGCCTCATAACCATTAAACCCAAAAAAATCAAGTGTTTGTTCAGTCAGGTACGCAAAGTCGCTGGTTATCCTGAAACCTTCAAATAAAACACCTGAATCGTAAGTTAACTGGTTTGTGCCACTTCCCCTGGTTGAGCGCGAAAACTCAATATAAATGGAATGTTTGTAATTTGGATAAATAGTACCATCGCCATAATGATATAAATTTGCCACTGCACCATACTGAAAACCAACATCTGCATCATACCCCAAAACAGGAAAAGCACCAAAGCCCCAACCTTTTTTTGTTTTTACGGCAGTAGTATCTGTTTCCTGTGCAATAAGGCCCAGACTTAAACTTTGCAGAAATATTAATAGTATTATTGTACTACTTTTCATTTCAATAATTATATTACTCAGTTTTCATTCTGTGTATTTAATAGTGCCAGCATAAACCCATTACCTTTCAATGTTCCGTAATAACCTTCATTTACACTTTCTTCATTGTATTCTAAAACAGAATCCGCGGCATTGTCAGGTTTGAAAATAATAAATGGAACGGCATCCCTTGTATGTGTTTTTATGTCGCATGGTGTTGGATGGTCAGGGATAAGAGCAATAGTAACCGGTTCATCCATCTTTGCTGTTTCTTTCATAATATACTTTACAACCCTACTGTCAAGATATTCTATTGTCTTTTTCTTTAATTCGTAATCACCTTCGTGACCTGCTTCATCACTGGCTTCAATATGAAGGTAAACCAAATCAACCTCTTTAAGGGCATCAACAGCAGCTTTTGCTTTTCCCTCATAATTTGTAGTATATAAACCGGTTGAGCCTTTAACTTTAACTGCTTTCATTCCGGCATATTTGCCAATCCCATATAATAAATCAACTGCTGATATCATTGCACCAGAAACGCCATACAATTCCTGCAAAGTTTTCATCTTTGGTTTTATTCCGGGCGACCAGGGCCATATTGAATTAGCCGGATCTTTACCTTCTGAAACTCTTTTTTGATTAACAGGATGTTTACTTAGTATTTCTTGCGATTTGAAAATAAGATTATTAAGAAGGTTTGATAATGCCACATCATCATCAACAGGTTTTACAAGTACATCCTTAAATAGTGATCCCGGCACATCGTGAGGAGGCGTACACTTCACATTGTTTTTCTCTCCCTTTATTACCAACAAGTGACGATAACTCACGCCCGGGTAAAACTTCACTTTCTCCGTTTCCAGTTTATCCTGTAAAACAGTAATTAATTCCTTTGCTTCCACATTACTGATGTGTCCTGCTGAATGATTTTTGATTTTCTCATTTTCAATACATATAAGATTGCAACGCATAGCAATGTCAGTATCTTCCAGTTCAATGCCCATACTTGCGGCTTCCAGTACACCCCTGCCCTGATAGACTTTCTTTACATCATACCCTAGAACAGCCATATTGGCAATTTCACTGCCTGGGGGCATATCATCAGGAACTGTAATAAGCCTTCCACAGCGTCCTTTTCTACATAACTCATCAATATTGGGAGTATTGGCAGCCATTAATGGGGTTTTGTTTCCAAGTTCGGCTATTGGCCTGTCTGCCATTCCATCGCCAAGAATGATAATATATTTCATTTGTAATTACTTTTAAGATATGATTTGAAGTCAGAATAAGTATTCCCTACAGTATCGTAGTCTTCCTTTTTATTTTCAAGACCTTTCAGGCTGTCAGGTAATTCAGGGTCAAAGCCTAATATATCTATTATCTGTTCAGGAAATTTAGCCGGATGTGCGGTTTCCAATGAAATACAAAGTTTATCCGCATCAGCTTCATTTTGTTTTAAATATTCTGTTAAGCCTTTCCAGCCAACTGCTCCGTGAGGTTCAAGGAGAACATTGTATTGTTCATATGTTTTTTTTATTGTTTCTTTCGTTTCCGTATCAGAAACACTAATTGAAAATATATCCTCGCGCATTTTTTCCATTTCAGGCGACTTTAATATCTCACCTTTTTCGTTCATAATACCATTGTATAAGTCGACAAGACGGGCAAGGTTGCTCGGGTGACCAACATTCATGGCAGATGAAATACAGTTTTTCGATGGATCTATCTTATTGTAGTTTCCTGTTTTCAGGAATATTGGGAATTCGTCATTTCCATTAACAGAAATAATGAATTTCTTTATGGGAAGTCCCATTTTCTTTGCCAATACTCCACCCATCATATCCCCAAAATTCCCTGATGGAATTGAGAAAATTACTTCAACACCATCATTTTTTCTTAGTCTGGAGTATGAGTAGAAATAATATACAATTTGCGGAATTAATCTGCCAATATTGATGGAGTTGGCCGAAGATAAGTTCAGGTAATCTAATTCCTGATCTGAGAATGCTTCTTTCACCAAAGCCTGGCAATCATCAAATTTACCATCGAGCGACAATATTTTAATATTTTTCCCAAGTGTAGTCATTTGTTTTCGCTGCCTGTCGGTTACTTCATTTTCAGGAAACAAAACCAGTACATTTATATTATCCAGACCATAAAATGCATTTGCAATTGCACTGCCTGTATCTCCTGAGGTGGCAGTTAAAATCAACAGTTTGCTGTTTGCCTTTTTAAGATAATGCTGCATGAGCCTTCCCATCATTCGTGCGGCAAAATCTTTGAATGAGGCTGTTGGCCCCTGATCAAGGCGCATTATATATTTGTTGTCATATACTTGCTCAAGTGGAACATCATAATTATAGGCTTCTTTAAGCATTGACAACAACTCCTTATCTTCAATTTGTCCTTTCAGGAATTTGCGGCTTATTTCGAATGCTATTTCATAGTATTCTTTACTGCTAAAACTGCTTATCTCCTTTTTTGAAAATGTTGGTATTTCCTGAGGTAAGTAAAGACCTTTATCAGGAGCGAGCCCCTTTAGCAATGCCTCGCTGAATGTGACAGGTCTTGCTGTTCCATTAGTAGAATGATAATAGATTGAATCCATAATTAAATCTTATATGAATAAATAATTAATGATGAGAAACAACAAGTACATATCAAATTGTTGTTTCTCATCTTGTTAATTTTCAGTTTCTATATTTTAGATAATGCCTGTTCAAAATCAGCTTTTATATCTTCAATATTTTCGATACCGACCGAACAACGGATTAAGCCCTCCGGTATGCCGAGCATTTTTCGTTCTTCGGGCGTATTTTCAACATGGCTGGCTACTTTTGGAGGACCAACGATAGTGTCAACCGACCCTAAATGAGCTGCCATGTGGGCAAATTGTAACAGGGGAAGTAATTTGCTAACAGAATCAAACCCTCCTTTTAGGGTAAAAGATAATACACCCCCAAAGCCCATCATTTGTTCTTTTGCAATCTTATGATTTAGGTGAGATTCAAGGCCAGGGTAATTTACACTTTCTACTTTTGGGTGTGTTTGAAGGTATTTAGCCAATTCCATTGCATTATCATTATGCTTATGGATTCGTAATTCAAGAGTTTTAAGTCCTCTTATTAAAAGGAATGCAGACATAGGCCCCAGGGTAGCCCCATTTATTTCACGGAAATGGTAAATCCGTTTAACCAAATCTTTTTTGCCACAAACTATTCCACCCATCGCATCAGCGTGGCCTCCCAGGAATTTAGTTGCACTGTGAAGAACCAGGTCGGCGCCCAGACTAATAGGTTTCTGGTTTACGGGTGTTGCAAATGTATTGTCAACAACCACAATTGCACCTTGAGCGTGAGCTGCTTTGATAAGGCGTTTCAAATCCATTATTTTTAGTGTAGGATTTGTTGGAGTTTCCATGTAAACCACCTGGCAACCTTTTTTGATTTCTTTTTCTATTGCGTCATAATCTGTTGTTTCACATAGTTCTACATTTACATTGAAGCGCGGGAGAAACTCCATGAATATTTTACTTGTGCCACCATAAGTATCTTTTACCGAAACAACACGATCATTTGGCGAAAGTAAAGTGAACAGCGTATTGCTAATGGCTGCCATTCCTGTTGCAAAACTTGTTGCTGCTTCTGCATCTTCCAGAATACGCATTTTTTCTTCAAAAACATGCAGTGTAGGGTTCGTATTCCTGCTGTAGATATGGCCTTCTTTTTTCTCGGTGGCCACATCATACCATATATCAATATCCCTATAACCAAAAGTCGCATTTTGTACTATGGGCACTTGCGTTGCACCCTGATAAAACAGTTCTGTTTCACCACTCCAAACAGACTTTGTCCCAAGTCCTACATTCTCTAATTTTTTTTCTATTGACATAATTCTATTTATTAAAGTTATTATTCAGTTATTGTTATCGACTCATAATTATTCAACTTTTCTTGCGGGATATCCGCTCCATGACCAGGTGTGTCAGGCAATGTAATAGTTCCATTTTTCTCAATCATCCCCCCTTCTACCGGGTCTTCAGATAAAAATAAATGAGAATCTAAGTCAGCAAAAGCAATATTCGGTCGGGCAGAAACAAGGTGAGCAGCAGCTGTCAAAGACAGACGAGTTTCGTCCATACAGCCTACTACACATTTGATACCGGCACCCTCACCAATAGCATTAATTTTTAAAGCAGTATGAATACCACTTGATTTGGCAAGTTTAATATTAAAAAAATCGCAGGCTCCCATATCTGCCAATCTAAAAGCATCATGATGATCATGTACAGATTCGTCTGCCATAATTGGAATAATGCTGTTATCCCTTACTCTTTTCAGTCCTTTATTATCCCAACAAGCAACAGGTTCTTCGCAATACTGAATATCGTACTTTTCAAGTTCTCTCAAGGTTTGTATGGCTGTATTTACATCCCATCCCTGATTGGCATCAATGCGAATTGGAATATCATCGCCAATTGCCTCTCTAATAATTCGTATTCGCTCTACATCATCTTTTTTATTTGTTCCCAGTTTTACTTTTAATGCAGGGTATCCTTTTTGGATATATTCCAGTGCTTCTTTTTTCATTACTTGAGGCTCATCAATTCCGATAGTATAATCGGTATATAATGTGCGGTTTTCACCTCCAAGTAAAGCATAAAGAGGAAGTTCTGCCTGTTTTGCTAATAAGTCATATAGTGCAATATCAAAAGCGCTTTTTACGGTAGTATTATAATCTAAAAGAAGGTGAATATCACGCATTCGCTCTTCAATGGCTAAAGGGTTTTTACCTATTAGAGTTTTTGCCAACAACTTCGCCATTTCAAAATTTGTTTCTTGTGTATCACCTGTGACTCGTGTCCCGGGACAACCTTCTCCTATTCCATAAATACCAGTATTAGTATGGATTCGTATAACAGTATTATTTGCATGTTCGAATAAAGCATACGAAACCCAATATGGCTTTGCTAATGGAATTTTTAGATTATATATGTCAATTTTGGTGATTGTTATTTTCCTCATACTATAGACATGATTTTATCATTTTATTCACTATTGTATTTTTTATCTATTCTGATTTGATGTCGAGTTGAATGTCGGGTAATTTTTCACCTCTCAACCCAAGTTGCTTGCCTGCTATTATAAGTATTATGCTTGCCCCCAGTACACGTAAAATGGTATCAAATTCGAATCCTAAATAGTAAACAGGAACTTCGGGGTCGAAAATATAATTAAACCAGTAATTTCCTAATCCATGAAGAAAAATAGCAGGAATAATACTGCCTCCCAGTCGGTTAACAAAATATACAATTACAATAGTTGATGCTATTATAGAAGTTAAAAAATTTATTTCGGTTAATATCCAATCTCCAAAAGGCATCCCAAAAATCAACGATAAAACATTTCGCCCAAAATGCCAGAATGACCATGCAATACCAAGAACAATGGCTGCGTTTAGTGGAGTTTTCAATCGTTTCATTAATATAGGTAGCGCATATCCTCTCCAGCCCAGCTCTTCAAGTAAGGCTCCTTCCTCGGTAAAAACTGCCAATAGAAACATACCCACCATCAAAAGGGGTGAATTTGCCCGTAGGTTATTCAAACTTGTTTGCAATCCGCTTTCACCATACACAAAATAAGAATAGGCTAAACCGGCTGAAATAACTAAAATGGCATACACTAATAAAATGCCGTATTGTTTTAATGCTTCTTTCCCACTTATTCCTTCTCCTACAGGATTAAATTTGCAAAAAAGTTCTTTCATTGCGCCTGGTTTGCCTATTACTTTTGTTGCAATAACGGCTGCAATTGCAGGTGCACCGGGAATAATTAATCCGAGTATCCAGATTGGATTCTCAAACATTAGCAATATGGTAATTATTACATTGCCATGGTTAAGTCCTAATTCTTCCATTTTTGCCATTGACACTTCCATGAAGTCTGGCATTAGCATAACTCCCAGTGCTATTCCTCCTTGAAAGAGCACAAATGCTATAATATAAAAGAACCAGAATGGGTGATTTTGAGCAAATTTCTTCATGATAATTACTTTTAGATATTGTTTAACTTTTTATTCCACTATTAAAATTTCTATTTACAAGCAGTTCCGCATATTTTTCAATTCGTTGATCTTTCATATTTAATCCCCTCCTTTTCAATTACCAAATAGAGCACACTATAATAAATTGCAAATGTAGTAAAATATTGCATATTATATTATATGCAATAAATATTGCATAATTAAAATAAATGATTAATTTAGCCGTGTAATTGATGGGGGCTTTTTGTTGCTGAAGACAGATATGCACCATTAATACAATTACTTACAAGAAATAAATAACAAATTATGACATTGGATATTTCCTCTCTCCCAAAAAAAAGACAACGAGTAATTAAACACATTATTGATAATCCGGATGATGTTGCCATATCAACTACCGGAGATCTTGCAAAAAAACTGGATGTAAATGCAGCGACCATTGTTCGCGCATCAAAAGATTTAGGTTATAGTGGTTATAATGAGTTGAAAAAGGATAAACAAAAAAGTTTTAAGCAAAAGCAAAATCCTTATGAAATTGTACTTAAATCATTAGAAAATACGGCCAGTGATTCCGGTATCATCAAAAAGTCTTTAATAAAAGATATAGAGGTGCTGAATGAAACAGTTGCTAAAATAAAAACTGAGGCTATTGAAAAGGTTGCCAGCTTAATTTATAATTCGAAACGTACCTACATAATAGGGTTTGAAAGTACTTCACGTTCAATCGCCGGTTTTTTGGGTGGGGAGCTTCGGACTTATCATCCTGGTGTGCTGGAAATAATGAATATAAATATTTTCCTGTTTGACTATCTCCGCCACTGCAAGCCCGGTGATGTTGTAATTGGTATAAGCTTTGGCCAATGCATGCGGCTAACAGTCGATTCCTTAAAAAAAGTACAGGCTAAAGGTGTAACAACCGTGGCCATAACTGATAGTGAGGTATCACCCCTGCTTGAGTTTGCCGATCATAAATTAGTAACAGCGGTTTGTGGTGAATTTGTTTATAGTTCTGCTGTAAGTGCCTTTTCAGTATCTAATTCTATTATTCACGAATTTATAAAGATGGGCGGAGAAAAGTCCGCAAAACAATTATGTGAATTACAGCAGCAAATGGATGATTTAAATGTTTGGTATTAAATTAATCAATAATAGGTTTCAAATAAATTCAAATTCAAAAATTTAAAAAATGAAAAAAAATCTACTTTTTAAATTCAGTAAAGTGGGAGTTATGATTTTGGTACTTTTATTTAGTTCACAAATTCTAATGGCCCAAACAGGGACAATAAAGGGAATTGTTACTGATGATGGTGGTACTTCGCTCCCCGGTGCAAATATTTTGATTACCGGAACAGAGACAGGTACAGTAACTAATAACAGTGGAACATTTACCCTTGATAATGTTCCGGCTGGAGAGCAAACTCTCGAGGTTTCTTTTCTTGGTTACGTATCACAAACCAGGAAGGTAACTGTTGTTGACGGGAAAACAATAGATTTAGTATTCGAACTGGTGGAAACAGACCTTTCTTTAGGAGAAATTGTAGTAACTGCTTCAAAACGTTCTGAAAGGATTCAGGATGTTCCCCAGTCAATATCTGCCATATCAGGGCGTCAACTGGAGCAAATAGGTGCGACGGACATAAGAGACTATATAAATACCATACCGGGGGTGAAATTAGAATCGCCAAATCCTATTGAGAACACTGTTTCAATAAGGGGAATAGCCCCGGTTTCAGGTTGGGCATCAACTATTGGTTATTATGTTGATGAGGCTCCAGTAACTGAATTTGGGTTGAACCCGGCAATTTCATCTTTTGATATGGAACGTATTGAAGTTTTGCGTGGACCACAAGGAACTTTGTACGGTGAAGGGTCGATGGCAGGAACAATAAAAATGATTACGAATAAGCCCAATGTAAATAAACCTGAGTTTAGGATTGACCCTGAGTTGTCCAGTACAACAAACGGTGGCTTGAACTATAATATAAATGGTATGGCGAATATACCATTGGTAAAAAACAAACTTGCGGTACGCGCAACCGGTTTTTATCAAAACGACGATGGATATATTAATAATGTTGGTATTGGTGTTGATAATGTAAATAACTATCAAACTTTTGGTGGACGTGTTGGATTGAGATATCTCGCGACGGAAAAACTTTTCTTTACAGCATCTGCTATTTACTCCGGCTCAAAAATTGGTGGTGAATTTACAGCTAATAATGATTTAGAGCAAAGTACTTCAGTAAGAGAAAACTTGAATGATGATTATTCAATTTATAATCTTTCTGCCTTTTATGATTTCAAATTTGCAGATTTAACTGTTACTGGTTCTTATTATCACCACAAAAAAGATCAGACAGTTGATTTAGGTTTCATCATACCAACTGTTGATTATCTTTTCGGTTTGGTAGGCGAAGGGCCATTTGATGGTGTTTGGACAGATAATGAAGAAGATTACAATGTTTTTACAGCCGAAGCACGATTGGTTTCATCAAACGAAAGCCGTTTTAAGTGGACAACAGGCGTGTTTTATAAAAACTATGATATGACCGGACAGGATATTGGAGATTCTGATCCTGCAATTTCCCAGGAAACCATAGATGTTTTGCTTGATGCAATGGGCTTAGGTGGCATGGGTATTGAAGGTCTTTTTGTTAATGAATACTCACGGAAAGTACAGCAAATGGCTTTATTTGGTGAACTAAGTTATGATATTACCCCTAAACTAAATATTTTGGGAGGAATACGTTTGTTTAATGAAAAACGTGATTTTACCAGTTTAAGCAATGGTATATTTCCGGTTTTACAAACCGGGATGCCACCAACAGAAGTGGAAGACAAAGGGGATGCCACAGTTTTAAACCCCAAATTTGTTTTAACATATAAGCCCGGCAAGAGCGTGATTACATACTTATCTGCATCCAAAGGATTTAGAAGTGGTGGACAGAATTTATTTGCGTTCATGTTTGAAGGAGCCCCTACTTCTTATGACCCGGAATCACTGTGGAATTATGAATTAGGTGTAAAGTCAGCTTTTGCTAAAGGAAAAGTAATTGCAAATGCAGCATTTTTCTATAATTCATGGACAGATATGCAGATGATAACCAGATCACTTGCTTCATTAAATGTTGTAGAAAATGTTGGTAAAGCACACACAACAGGAGTAGATGCAGAAATATCATGGTTACCATTAAAAGGTTTATCATTTGTTGTAGGAGGTAATTATACTATTGCCAAAACAGATGTCGAGATTAAACTACCGGCAGGTTTTGATGAGGAAACCGGTGAAGAGTTATTTGATGTAGTAGAAAAAGGAGCTGATTTGCCGTTTGTTCCCGAATATGGCTTCAATGTAGCTGGCCAATATAGATTTCCTGTTTCAAAATACTCATTTCTTTCTGCCCGTGCTGATTACAATTATACCGGAAAATCTATCACAGCACTTGTGGATCCTGATGAAAATCCTGCATACAGCACCATAAACCTGAGAGTTGGTTTTGAGCGTAAATGGTTAGAAGCATATATATTTGTTGATAACTTGCTGGATGATCGGATCAGGCAGGCATTCTGGTATGAAGACCCTGAATTGGGTACGATTTATGCAATGGGCAGACCACGAACAATTGGATTTGGCATACGGACTAAGTTTTAGATGAAAGCCTTAAGGCTGTCTCAAAAGTCTTAGTGTTACTTTGTGTTTGTCTCTGTGCTTCTTTGTGGTAAATAAATGGCCGAACCACAAAGGGTCACAAAGTGCACAC
>Ga0209834_10001092_pt1 | contig 15493 bp, 8 predicted proteins | sample Mar14236cmmetaG_FD_184134 | JGI IMG/M metagenome (GOLD analysis project Ga0209834, IMG submission 184134) | Marine hydrothermal vent microbial communities from Guaymas Basin, Gulf of California to study Microbial Dark Matter (Phase II) - Marker... ...
TTGTAAAGACCTGCCAGGTTTCCGCCAGAGCTTTTGTGAGCCAGATTCGACACGATTAACAGTGTATTTCCGTTCGAAAGTGCCTCATAAAACCTGGCAAGTCTGGTTCTCATCTCTTAACTTGATGACATTGGGTTAGGGATACAAGTTACGATCAACTTTGATTGCACCAAGCCAACCCTGGACCATCGCCAGGGTGGAATGGATCAGCATAAACGGCCTGACCACAGCGCGCATCGCTAGTTCGACGTAGGCCTGGCCCAGGGCCAGGTACTCCTGTGCTAGGCGGAGCCAACTGGGCAGGTTCTCGTGCCGTTGGAGGTACCACATACCATAGACCGCCCCGCCGAATAGCGTCAGAGGCACCAGCGCCATAGCGAATGCCTCGACGGCGAGGAGGATGAGGGAAAGGTCACTTAAGAGAGACATAATTCAACTCCTGATTGATCTACTTGGTGCAAGCGTATATGAAGCAAATGAGGAAGGAGTAAATGACGAGATGGCTTTTTCAACCAATGCGGACGTTTTTCTGGTAGATCTCAGGGAGTTGAACCTTTGTTCATCTGTTACTCCAAAAGACCATTGGCATTTCTATTCCCATCACCGGTCACCTCGCTCATCACACCGACAGCCGCTGCTCCGGGTCGAATGGGATTTGGCCCTCGGGCACGAGTTGCTCGATCTTGAGTTCGGCCTGGTCGAGTTGCGTGCCGCAGTGAGCGGCCAACGCCTGCCCGCGTTCAAAGAAGGCCAGGCTCTCCTCCAGTGTCAGCCCCCCGGCCTCCAGTTTGCGGACGGTCTCCTCCAGTTCGGCGAAAGCCTGTTCGAAGGATAGGTTCTTGATCTCGCTCATCAGTGTTCTCCTTGCAAATCACCCCAGCCGAGGCTTGGCCAGCACCTCCAGCACGCGCAGGTCAAAGAACTGCTGCACGTGGGCCGGGATGAGGACGACGGCTGTGTCAGCCCCGCGGCCGGTGCCGGCGATGGCGATGCAGGGTTCCCCCACCGGCGCCAGTCCGGCGTCGGCGGCCATCAGCGCGATCTCGACCACGACTTTTGTCCCCTGTCCCAAGATGCGCAACGTCTGCGCCACGAACTCGTCAATCTCGTAGGTGCCCCACTTTTTGCGCACGGCGCGGCTGACGCCGCCAAAGGCATGCTGGCAGGTGAGTATCCTGGCGCCAGCGGCCTCGATGGCGGCACGATTCTCCTGTGTCAATTCCTGCGTGTTGGGCCCGCGAAAGCCAGCCGCGTGGGTCACAACAATGAGGTTGTACCCCTGAAACAGTTGCGCGGCCTGGACGCCGGTCTCTCCCCGCGTGCTGGCGACGAGCACCGTGCGGATGCCCAGTTCTGCAGCCCGTCGTTGGGCGATCTCTAGCGTGCGGGCAGTGTTCTGCGGGCCGGGTTGGTCAAAGTAGATTGATTGGACGGTGATTTCGGACATTGTTCCCTCCTGCTTCTCACATCTACCAGCGATAGACGTTCAGCGGCCAAAATCCTCCAGCGATGATGACACCTGTGTTCTCCAAATTCGTGGCTGTCTCATACCCGATGCCATCGCTCATCTCCTTGCACTACAATTATACGGCAAATCGGAGTATGGTCAATCCGCAGTTGTGACCCTGGACCCTCACCGGCGACACGGATGCTGAGCGCAAAGTCTCGCAGAGCGACCTTGTCCCTCCGAGACAACAGGTCCCCCAATCTCCCTACCGCGCAATGTCAAGTCAAGAGATGAGAACCAGACCTGCCAGGTTTTATGAGACACTTTCGAACGGAATACACTGTTAATCGTGTCGAATCTGGCTCACAAAAGCTCTGGCGGAAACCTGCAGGTTTTTACAATCCTTGACTTGATGACATTGGATACATAGCCGGTTTGTCTATCTCTCATACTTGTACTATAATTCACCCACTACGTGCAGAGTGAAAGGACACTTGAGATGTCGGAACGTCAGCGTACTTCTTGGTTAGTAGCGGACTTTTTCACCCAGAGTTACCGCATATCTGGCCGCGTGGACGTGCGCTATCGGAAACTGGCCGATCAACTCAACGATCACACCACGGCCTTTCTCCAACTTGAGGACGCCTACGTCTCCAATATTGAGCACCCGGCGGACATCGTCGCCAGCCACACCACTTCTATCCTCCACAAAACTAACGTCACCTCCGTCGTCGTCGCTCTCCAGGAAGATGGGATGGCGCGAGAACATACCTACGGCAGTTATTTTGGCGCCTACCTGCGCAAGGTCTTTGTCACCGTTCCATCTTTCGAAATCCAAGGCCACTTGCGTCTCTCGGGTAAATTGGATTTGCGTACAGTGCTCACTACCGGTACAGACAAATTCGTCTCCATCCTCGACGGACAGATAAAGTTCTCGGTGCGTCCAGACGTCACTTTTACCGGTGGCGCAATCCTGGTCAACAAAAGCCACGTTGGGGCATTCTGGGTGGAGGAGGAGGCATAGTCTACGATGGCAAAGATTCTGGTTATTGACGATAGCGCTGAACTTTTAGAGATGATCCGGTTGTTGCTGGAACGAAGAGGAGGTCACCAGGCCATACTCAGCGCCGACGGCACAGACGGGCTGGCCCAGGCCAGGGCCGACCCGCCCGACCTGGCAATCATTGACGTGATGATGCCCGACATAAGTGGCTACGAGGTCTGCCGTCAATTGCGCGCCAATCCCCCCACGGCATCCATCCCGATCATTATCCTCACGGCGCGTGGCCAACTCGTGGACCGCCAGGCCGCGCTGGGCGCCGGCGCCGACGAGTATATGGCCAAGCCGGTGATGATGATGGAGTTGCTGGAGCGAGTCAACGATCTGCTGGCAGAACGGGTAATGAGAGAACTGCCTACGTTTGCAGGGACGGTCGTGCTGTTGAGCCTGCGCGGTGGCGTCGGTGTCACTACACTGGCGGTCAATCTGGCAGCGACACTGGCCCAAGTTGGGGAAGGAACAACCTGCCTGGTGGACCTCTGTCCTTCGTCGGGGCACATGGCGTTGCAACTGGGTCTGCGCCCCGAGCCCAACTGGTCGGGTCTCGTCCAGGCCGGCGCTCTCGATGCTGATGTCATTGAGGCCCATCTCCTGCAACATGCCTCCGGGCTGCGCGTGTTGGCGTCGCCGGTTTTCCCGGTCATAGAGCATGGATTGTCACAGGCAATTACACAGACAACGCTCAGTATCTTGCAAGAGCGGCACACCGTCACCATCGTGGATGCGCCGCCAGTGCTGGACGAGGCAATGATGGTGGCCCTGGAGACAGCTACGGTTGTGGGATTGGTGATCACTGCCGAACGCTTCTCAATCCAGACGGCCGTCGGCACACTGCGGGTTCTCAAGCAGTGGTCGGCTAAATTCCAGATCATTCTCAACCAGATTACGCCGGAGCCCCAATTGTCGAGCGGGGCAATCGAGCGCGCTCTCAGATATCCACCGGTGTGGACCATCCCTTATGATCCGGCTCAGGTAGAGGCGTCGGCGCAAGGGACACCATTGGCCCTCCACGCTCCCAGTTCGCCGCTGGCGCAGGCTGTGCAGGGATTGGTCCAACATTTAGCCAGCAGCTAGCCACCGCTGCCTTGTAGTCAGTAGATCACGAATCGAGTTCGTAGTAGCGACTTTGGTCGCACTTGTGCCAGAACGACTAAAGTCGTCACTACAGAATCGTGATCTACCCCAAAGGAGAAACGATGAACCGGACACTTGCCACACTGGTTGCTGCGGCCACTTTGCTGGCGGCTAGTTGCTGTTGCTGTTGCTGCTGCGGCTCCGATTGGGATTGGGAAGAGCTCTTCCAACCCACGCTGATTTTTGGGACCGCTATGCCGCCCACCTACGACACTCCCGTTCCCGAACCAACCCCCGCCATCACGCGTGAGCCCGTGGGCGACGCCGGAGCCGAGACGGAGGAACTATTGGCGACGACCGACGTGCCGGTGCGCGACCTGCACGAGCTGGCGATCCGGTTGCGCGGCCTGCCTCCCGACACTCCGCGCACTGTCAATCCAGGCGGCTCTCCCGATTACTCTGTGGGTACTCGTCGCCTCTTTCACGTCTCCAACGTGGACACCGACGAACAGTTTGACATTTACGCCATCCTGGAATACAAGACCGAGCACGTCTACATGTGGGTCGAGGATGGGGCGCGCTTTGACCGTGACGATCTAGTCGCGGCGGGTGACCTGTTCGAGGAGCACACCTATTCCACCGATCGGGCCTTCTTTGGCAGCGAGTGGAGCCCCGGCGTGGATAACGACCCCCACGTCTCCATCCTCCACGCCCGCGACCTGGGAGATTCCATCGCCGGCTATTACTCCAGCGCCGACGAGTTCGTCTCCACCGTGCGCGACGACTCTAACGAGATGGAGATGTTCTACATCAACATCGAAAACGTGACTGTCAATGACTCCTTCTACAACGGCGTCCTGGCCCACGAGTTCCAGCATATGATTCACTGGTACAACGACCGCAACGAAGAGACCTGGCTGAACGAGGGCTTTTCCGAGTTGGCGATGTACCTGAACGGCTTTGACGTCGGTGGCAGCGAGTGGACGTTTGCCACGACGCCGGACACGCAACTTAACTCGTGGCCCGAAGGGCCCGGCGCGGCCGGGGCCAACTATGGCGCGGGTTACCTCTTTACCTCCTACTTTCTTGACCAGTTTGGCCGCGAGGCCACCCAGGCGCTGGTCGCCCATCCCGAAAACTCTTTCGCCAGCGTGGAGGCTGTGCTGGAGGAATTGAGCACTGGGCTGACTTGCGTGGATTTGTTCGCCGATTGGATCGTTGCCAACCTGCTGGACGATCCCTATCTGGCCGGCGGGCAGTATGGCTACGACGAGATTGACCCGCCTTCCTTCGACATCGAGGCCACTTATTACGAGGCCGACTCCCCCATCTCCGAGAGCGCCACGGTGCACCAATATGGCGCCGACTATATCGAATTGCACGGCGAGCGGCCACTGACATTTCGTTTCACCGGCTCAACCCAGATTGGTCTGATGGACACTACCGCCCACAGCGGCAGTTACGTCTGGTGGTCGAACCGGGGCGACGACTCGGACATGTACCTGACGCGGGCATTTGATCTCTCCGATGTGAGCACGGCCACGCTCGAATTCTGGGCCTGGTACGACATCGAGGAGGACTGGGACTATACCTACGTAGAGGTCAGCACCGACGACGGGCAGACCTGGGAGATTCTCACCACTCCCTCCGGCACGCCCACCAATCCCAACGGCAACTCTTTCGGCTGGGCCTACACCGGTCACAGTGGCAGCGGGGGGCAGGCGGAGTGGATCCAGGAGCAGGTGGACCTCTCCACTTATGCCGGACAGGAGATTCTGATCCGCTTCGAGTACATCACCGACGACGCGGTCAACCGCCCCGGCTTTCTCCTCGACGACGTGACCATCCCCGAAATTGGCTACTCGAGTGATTTCGAGGAGGATGGGGACGAGTGGGAGACGGCCGGCTTTATCCGGCACGCCAACGTATTGCCGCAAGAGTGGCTGCTACAACTGATTCTCTTTGGCTCTGAGACGACGGTGGAGCGGTTGGAACTGGAGGAGGATCAGACCGGCGAGTGGGTCGTCCCGCTGGATAACCGCACGGACCGGGCTGTGATCACCATCTCTGGCCTGGCGCCCGTGACGACCGAGTGGGCGTCGTACACTTACGAGGTATCTGCTCAATAAAGGCAATGTAGCCGAGGATTCCATACCTCGCGGGGCCAGCGCGCTACGGAAAGCGCGGCTACGTCGCGAGTTCCCCAAAATATTGAGATGATACGTTACGAGATTAAAGAGCAGTAGGAGGATATCCTTGCCTGACATTCGGGTGCTCGTCGCAGACGACAGTCGTGAGGTGCGCGATTTTGTCGTTCAGTGCGTCCTGCAGCCTCACGGCTTTGAGGTGTTGGAGGCCACCAATGGGGCTGAGGCACTGCAAAAGGCCCTCGAAGGTGACGTTGATCTCGTGCTGCTCGATTTCGAGATGCCCAAGATGAGCGGCCTCCAAGTGCTCGACGCCTTGCGCGCCCATCGCTCCCAAGTCCCGGTCGTCCTGGTAACCTCCCACGGGTCCGAGGCCATCGCCGTCGAGGTGTTCCGCAAGGGCGTGCGCGATTATGTCATCAAGCCCTTTACGGCCGACGAGATGCTGGCGGTCGTCGAACGGGCATTGACCGAGGTGCGACTCCAGCGCGAAAAGGAGGCCCTCACCACCCGGCTGGTGCAGGCCAAGCGGCAATTGGAACAGCGTCTACGTGAACTCAACACCCTCTCCCAGGTTGGCAAGTCGGTCACATCGCTGATGGATCACGATCAATTGCTGGAGCGGATAGTGGATGCCGCGCTCTACATCACCGGCGCCGAGGAGGGCGCAGTCCTGCTGGAAAACGAGGATGCTGACGGATTCCTCCAGGAAAAGGTGCGCAAGCGGCGCGTCAGTGGAGAAAAGCGGCAGAGGTCGAGGCGTACGGAAGACGAACTGGCCGCCGACGCTGTACGCAAGGGAAACGCCACCATGACCGGCGCGATGCTCTATGCGCCACTAAAGATCGGCGCCAAGTCCATCGGCGCGTTGGGTGTGAGCAACAAGGTCACGTCTCGCTTTTTCAACGATCACGACCGGCGTCTGCTCATGGCGCTGGCCGACTATGCCGCTATCGCGATTGAGAACGCTCGCCTGCTGCGACAGGTCGAACAGACGAAAGAGCGGGAGAAAAGGCAGATACGTGGATTGTTCGAGCGCTACGTCGCCCCCAGCGTGGTGGAGAAAATCGTAGCCCATCCCGATGCTGTCATGCTGGGCGGCGTGCGCCAGAGGGTGACCATCCTCTTTGCCGACATCCGTGGCTTTAGCGATTTTAGCATTCGTGTCACACCCGAAGTATTGGTGGACATTCTCAATCGCCACATTGCCGTGGCTGCCGAAGCCATCCGGGCCGAGGAGGGAACGCTGGACAAGTTCCTGGGCGATGCGGTGATGGCTTACTTCAACGCTCCTCTCCCACAGCCGGATCACGCGCTGCGGGCGGTGCGGGCCGCCTGGCGAATATGCCGGGCAGTCGAGGAATCCCATTCCCATCTCCCTCCGACCGCTCGACTCCAGTTTGGGATAGGGATCAGCACGGGCGAGGTGCTGGTTGGCAACATCGGCGCACCGCAATTGATGAGTTTCACCGTCATTGGCGACGCGGTGAATGTGAGCTGCCGCTTGCAAGAGCACGCGCACGGAGGGCAGGTACTCATCTGCCAGCGGGTACACGACCTGGTGCAGGGCCACGTCGAGATGCGGCCGGTGGGAGAACTAGAGATCAAGGGACACCCACAGCCCGAGCCGGTATTCGAGGTGGTGGGTTGGTAGATTGGTAGATTGGTAGGTTGGTAGATTGGTAGTAGTGACGACTTTAGTCGTCTATGGCGAGGAACGAGCGACTAAAGTCGCTATTACGATGAACCCTCTACGATAATGCAATGCCCGATGCAGATTTGCATCGGGCATTGTGCAACTTTGCGTGGGGCAGGCTTTCGAGCCTGCCAGCAGCTTGGCAGGGCTGCTCCACCTGGAAACTAGAGGTTGCGCATAACAAGCGGTAGGTAGATATTGCGCGTTTCGGGGCTAAAATACTCGCCCTTGTTGTCGCTGATAGTCACGTTGCCGGCGCCGTCCATCACCTGGACAAAGTAACTGGCCCCCCTGGTCAGGCCGGGCAGCGACTCCTCCCACCGCCCCGTGTACGCGCTATAGGTCAGGTCGGCGCTTTGCCAGTGTTGGCCGTCTGTGCTGTAGGTCACCAGCACCCGCTCGATGCCGGATGCGTCTGCCGCCGCCACCTTGAACGCCGTCGTTTCCGCAGCGAGCAGGCTCTCCACTTCCCACACAACCGGAGGCACATAGTCAGCGCTGTTGGAGTAGGCCACGGTAAAGGTCAGTGCGGTGAAGCGGCGTAACACCCCTCCCTCTTGATCACCCAGGAATTGAGCCGGCACTACCACCAGGCGATCCTCCGCCCCCAGCAGGTTGATGGCAAACATCTTGGAGGGGAACCAGTTGGGAGCCTCAAAGCCGGGCTCTTTCAACCCCTCGGTGCTGGTGGGCACAGGGTGAGCGATGAGGGGATCGAAGGCGGTCTCTATCGTCGCTTCACCACCAAGCAGGAGCACGCCATGGGGATCTATATCCGGTTCAGTATCCAGAGGGGCGCTGGCCCCTGGCTGTCTCACTGCTTGCTCCCACTCCAGGTTGGGGAGTGGAATGCTGGTCTTGGGCTGGACGGGCCGCCCTGGGCTGGACTGTGCCAGTCCTTCGATAGTGTAAAAGTCTCCATCAGTTGTGGTGATTACCGTATCGTAGATGATGGAGAGCGTTTCGGTCGTGGTGTAGATACCAGCAGTAGGTTCGCCGACTCGCCGACTCGCTGACTCGCTGATTCGTCTCCAGGAGCCAGGATCGGGCACGCTGACCTCGTACATAGGCAGACCGTACAGCGTGGACTCGATCAGCGCCTTTTCGTCGTAGGTGCCAAAACCACCGCTGGGCGCTTCACTCAGGTACGCTTGCTTGGCTTGAGCCAACGCCTGACCTACCGGCATCGAGGCCTGCGAGGTCAACTCGCGGGCAAAGAGGTGCATCAACCGCTCGGTGAACGCCACGTCGTCGTCCATCCCGTAGCCAAAGCCCGTGTTGCCGATCCACCAGGACTCTTTTTGGGCCAGCGCCTGGGGATAGTCGAGTTTGTAGCCAGGCGTAGCGTGGTCGTCGTGGACGTTGTACCCACTGTGACAGCCCATCGAAAAGTTGACTGCGCCGCTCATGTCGGCGCTGGCAGCAGCGACCTCGCTGGCCGTGGTGGTGTCGGCTCCTTGGGGCGGAAAGGCCTGCCGGTGGTCAAAGTGGGCGTTGAGCGAGGCCAAGTCCCGGCGCGTGCTCAACCAGTTCTCCTCCAGATTGACACCGGTCCACGTGTCGCTGATCAGCGTCGCAGGGGTAAGGCCGCGTGCGCCCAACGTGTCGCGGATCGCTTCGCCGCCGTCAGTCAAAAAGTCGTAGCCGGTGACCAGGGCAGAGGTCGCCTCAGGGGCGAACGCGCCGTTCCGCGCGATGTACTCGTCAATGACTACCTCGATCTCGGCCGGCGATTCCACCAGCCGGCCCACGGCCAGGTCAGGCACGTACAGTTCGCGCCCCCTCCAGTACAACGGCCGGATGTCGCCGTAGGCGTCGTCGGTCAGCATAAAGCCGTGATCCAGGGCCGCATAGGTGGGGTTGCTGGTGTTCAGCCCGGCCCCGCCCAGGTAGGCCGACTCGTTGGCGATAAAAGCGGCGTCGGGCACACGCTGGAAGGGGATCATCAGATCGTCGCCGACGATGACCACGTGCTTTAGCGTGGGCGAGTAGGTCCGGTAGTAGGAAAGCACAATGCTCTTGATGGCGGCGCCCACCTGGTTGGCCGCGTTGGGATCGCAGGCGTTATAGTTATCCCAATTGTCGTAGGCGCTGTCTACCGCTGCATAGTTCTCCACCGGGATGACCACGCCATTCACGGTGGCGTGATCGGCCAGAGTGTGCAGTTTGCTGAGCAGGCTGCTCGCGGCCGCGCTCCCGTATTGCCCACCCATCCGCCGGTAGTTGAGCAGGATCAGGGTTTCGGGATCGGTGACCTCGGGCGGGTAGACCGACGTAGCTACCCCAGGTGTGATGGAGGTGTGGCACTCGCCGTAACCCTCCAGAGGCGTGCTGGTCACCTGCAGATGGTACGGGCTTTGGCTAGACGCGTTGTTGGCAGACACCACCAGGATGTAGAGCACTGTACCCGGCACGCGCACCCGGACGGTGGCGACCTCGTCCACGTCGCCGCTCTGGGCCGAGATGGCCGTCATTGAGCCGATGGCCGTCATTGAGCCGATGGCCGTCATTGAGCCGATGGCCGTCATTGAGCCGATGGCCGTCATTGAGCCAATAGCCGTCATTGAGCCAATAGCCGTCATTGAACCGGTGGCGTCCACCTCCCCGCTGTCGGCCAGTTCGCCCAACACGTTCTCCGCTGTCCCTTCAGGGACGGCGTCGAGGTCGCCAAAGATCACCAGGTCATAGTCCGCGGGCAGATTGCTTAGCGTCACAGAGATCACAGCAGGTTGGGGCACGATTAGTTTGTACCATTCCAGGTCGTCCCCTCGAAGGATGCGGGATTCGTAAGTAGTGCCGATGACGACAGGGGACTCGTGAGGCCACCAATCGGTCCACAGGTTGTTGGGTTCGTAATTGTCCACGACGAACTCGCGTCTCTCGGTGTCCTGCAAGATGCCGGTATCGGAGTCAAAGGCCAGGGCCTGTATCTGATAGATACCCGGCTCTGCGTCGTGGGACAGGTCAAAGGATGTGGAATAGGTCTCGGTGTAGGTGCCGTAGATGGTCCAACCGGGGTAAACTTGGCCGTCTATGGTGAACCCATCCGGGCCGATCAGGTTAAACTCCAGGTCCAGCGTCTGGCTGATCAGGTCAGTGTCCAGTTCGGCGTCCACGGAGATGGAACTTGAGGGTTCATAGCCAGTTTGATCCAGTTGGACGTAGCGGAAGTGAGCATTGCGCTCCTCTTGATTGAGCAACAACTGGCCCCAGTCCACTCTCGTGGCCCACCATGGCTCGTTGGGGTGCAGAACGTCAATGTCAATTTCCACCAGGTTATTGCCCGTATGCACCCAGTCGGGATTGACGTTGAAGGCAGAGGTGCTCCACGTGGCGTTGGCGCCGGTGAGATAGCCCAGGAAATGGCCGTTAAAGTAGACGGCGTCGAGTTCGCCGGCCTCTTCGTCAATGTCCCATGCGTTGATCAGCAGCCAGGTCGACTCGATATCGGGCTCGGCTACCAGGATGTTGAACTCGATAGGCGCTGGTGGATTGACATTGTACAGATAAACGTCCATGTCCCCGTCGCAGGTGCCGGTGTGGGTATTGTTCTCGTTGTCGTGCGTGGTAAAGTTGGGGATGGGCGTTTCCTCGCAGGTATACTCGTAGGCGTAGACTTCGTAATAGTTATAGTCCGCCGAATAGGTACGGACGTAAGCATAATCGCCTGCGCTCAGGTCTGCGATGCCGCTAAAGTCCGCAGTGTAGGCGTAAGGGCTGACGCTGCTGGCCGTTGTCTCGACGCAGTACAGATCGTAGTAGCCAGCGTTGTATTGCCAGGCTTGAACCACCAACGGGACGCCTGGCCCGTGCGCCGTACCCGAAACGGTATCGGAGGCAATGTCAAGGCGACCGGTCACGTCCCGTACCGGCACAACCATCGTCTCGCCGCCGGAGGTGACTTCTACCTGATCGCCGGCGGCAAAGCGGGGGGCGAACTGAGCCTGATAGTAGCCAGACTCGCTCCCAGTGCCCGAGACGGTCTCTCGGACGCCGCCGCCAGTGTCCTTGAGCACGGCAGTAAAGGCCGCATAGGAATTGATGTAACCTTCGGCTCTGTTCATCCAGCCGTTCACCTCAAGGACGGGAGCGCGCCGGGTGATGCCGGTGGCGTTCCCATTGGCGTCGTAAGACCAGATCGAGACGGAGGCTTCTCTGACGATGTCAGTGATATAGGGGAACGACACGCTGAAACTGCCTGTACCGCTGGAGAACCAGGTTTCGTCAGACTCATTGGTGCAACTGGCCCGGCTCTGCAAGATGTAGGCATACATACTCCGATCGGCGGGCGCGACGCCGGTGACCTGGTCGTTGACGTGGTCCACCTGCCCGGTGAGGGCATCAACAGTGAGGCTAACAGTTTGGGTGTAGTTGGAAGTCACCTCGACCATGTCCCCTGGGGCGACGTTCGAGTAGTCGAACCAGACGTAGTAGAATCCACTGGAACTGGCCATGTCGTATTGGGTCTCTTTGATACTACCGCCGGAATCCTTGAGCACGACGTCCACAGAAGCGTATGGGTCGGTGGTGCCTTGAACGTTGTCGTACGTCTCGTTGACAAAGATGCTGGGATTGGTCCCCTGCAGAGGGGCCTTTCCCTGTGCGGCAACGGTTCCCTCCCAGACGCCGGCCAACGCTTGCCGGGCCGTCGCCACCTGGGCCGTGTCTGCCGGGGTCATTCGCACGACCTCTGGCAAATCCTCCGGCCTGAACATGTCACCCTTGTTCTCATTAGAGACCTGCACCTGGATGGCGTTGGCTGTGGGCAGAGGGGTGAACGCCGTGATCTGCCCCCCGGTCTTTAGATGTTCCAGCCATAAAGATACGCGCTCAATATTCTCGTGTACCTGGGAGAGGTAAAAGTCGGGCAAGAGTTGAGCGGGCATACTGGCGGGTGGGTCGCCCACCGGTGGAACCAGCCATAGTAGACTTGTACTGAGCCCAGTTAAAGTGTAGGTTGGCACATCGGGCGCCTGCGGGTGGGCCGGCCGGGCCGGTTCGATCTGATACTCTAACGTTGGTGGGGTTACTATATCAAAAGTCTGAGAGTGGGCCGGCAGGGGAGCGGCCTGGAGCAAGAGCCCAAACAACAGAAACGACGTGACCACCGTAGCAAACCAGTTAAATCTTTTGTTATACATTTGATCTTTTCTCCTTGATCTTATTCGCTATTCGCCATTCGCCGTTCGCCATTCGTTATTCGCCATTTGTCATTCGTCCCTCCATTTCCACCGCCCACTCCAGATCCAACTGCGCCCCCAGGCGCTCAAAGATGCTGATGGCTCGCCGGAGGGTCACGCCGCATTGATCCACGCGGCCCAAATCGAGGTGCAATTGGGCCAACTGAAACAACGTTTGCCCCACCTCGTATTGGCTATCCAATGCTTCCAGAATAGATAGACTCGCTTGCAGTTCCCGTTCGGCAGCGCCCCACTCAGACCGGGCGCGATAGATATGCCCCAGCACCCTGCGGGTCGCGCCCTCTTCCAGTTTCATCTCCTGCGCTCGAGCCAACTCTAGGGACTTGTTAGCCCACTCTTCCGCTTGAGCAATTTGGCCCAGTCCCAGATACGCCTTGGCCAGATTCCGGTACACCTCAGGCAGAAAGTCCCCCGAACCGACCTGCTGGAACATCTCTAGGCTTTTCTGCAGGAGGGTCAATGCCTCATTCTGTCTACCACGTCGCAAGGACACCATACCCATATTGTTGTGCAGAAGGGCAATGGCGTATTTGTTGCCGAGGTCCTGCCACATTTCTAGGCTCTGCTGGTAGTAGATGGCGGCTTGGTCAAGACTCCCCTGATTCAGATGCACCGTCCCTAGGTTAAGGGTAATTACAGCCTCGTGATAGGCATCGCCAATCTTGCGCTTAATCTCCAGAGCCCGCAGATAATGTTCGGTGGACTTGAGCCAGTTTCCCTGTTCTAGGTAGGCAATACCCATATTGATGTGGGCCTGACTCGCGCCGGCAACGTCGCCGATTTGCTGGGAGATACGCAGGCTTCTATTGCAGACGTCCAATACTCGTGCATTGTCGCCGTAGCGGAGGTAGATCGCGCCCTGGAGATAATAGGTGTGGGCCAGGACCTTCAGACTTGCTTCGTCCTCGCCATCCAATCTGCCGGCGATGTCCAGGCTGCGTTGGCACCATTGAAGCGCCTCGACGTTGTTTCCCTGGCGGTGATAGATGCCCGCGCCCAGCAGGTAGATGCGCGCCGCCTCAATAGCCTCTATCCCTTCCATCGCAATCAGCCCGCTGCTCAACCACTCAAAAGCAGTCTCATAGTCGCTCTTCTTCTCGTAGATGGCGGCCGTCTTGCGACATAGACCGGCCAACCGCCGGGCCGTGCCCTCCGGCGAGTAGCCGGCCGCCGGCGCCAGGTCTCGCGCCCGCTGAATGTTTGCCAGCGCCTCGTCGTACTCGCCCAACGTGTCCAGCACGTCGCCCAGCCCCTCGTGGGCCACCAACTGACGCTCCTCGCTGCCCGCCACCCGCTCCGCTGCCTCGAGCGCCTGGCGAAAGTGATGGATGGCATCCTCGTTGGCGTAGACCTCCTGCGCCCTCCGCCCCGCCTGCAGATGATAACCGAGTGCCTTCTCCCACTCCTTCGCCAGTTCAAAGTGATAGGCCAGCACCTCCCAGTACTCGGCCAGATGACCGGCCCGCTGCGCCTCGATGGATGCGCCGATGCTGCGGTGCAGTTGTCGCCTGTCGGCGTACAACAGACTCTCGTAGGCCACCTCGCGCGTCAGAATGTGGCGGAAGAGGTACAGGAACGCGGGGGAAGGGCCGTCCAGTATCTCCCGCTGCGAGAGTTCGTCCAGCCGCTCGCGCAGTTCCCCCTCTGCCAGGCGGTAGGGATAGATGGCGCTGAGCAGCCAATGCTCGAACTCTTTGCCGATCACCGAGGCTACCTTTAGCACGTTGCGGTTGCTCTCGTCCAGCCGGTCCATCCGGCTCATGATCACCCGGTTGACCGAATCGGGTATCTCAATCTGTTCCAGGTTTGTCCTGAGCCCTGTCGAAGGATCGGTACGGGCGCGGTAGACCCCGCTCTCCTCGTCCAGCGTGAGATAGTTCTCGATCAAGGAATGGGCCACCTCCTCGATGAACAGCGGGTTGCCCTGGGCATTTTGGAGGATCAACTCTTTCAATTGCTGTGGCATCTGCGGGGTGGTGGGCAGGAGTGTGTCCAGTAAGCGCAGGCTAGCTTCGTCGGACAGTTCTTCCAGCCGCAGGCCGGTGTGACGGGGCAGGTCGGCCACGTCCAACGCCAACGTTTCCTCCGGCCGGTGAGCCAACACCAAGAGCAGCGGCCGCCCACTCACCTGGCGCGCCACCTGGTTGACCAGCGCGACGGAGGTGTCGTCGGCCCACTGCAAGTCGTCTACGACCAGCAGCAGGGGTTGCTCGCCGGCGATGTGCTCCACCAGGCCGGTCACGACCCGAAAGATTACCCGCTGGCGGGTCTGGGCGTCGAGTCCGCGCACCAGGCCGGTCTCTTCGACCTCCAATCCCAGCAGGCGGCCGATCAGTACCGTCCAGTCGCGCCAGGTCGGATCGCTCTCTACCAGCAACGCCTCGATCTTTTCCATCTTTACCTGGTTGGAGTCGGCCGGGTCAAAGCCGAAGAAGGCGCGCAGAATATCCAGCCAGGGCAAGTAGGGCGTGTGGCGGCCAAAGGAGGGGCAGGTGGCACCGATGCTCAACGCCCCGTGCTCCTCGCTCCAATGCGCGGTCACCTCTTCGAGGAAGCGCGACTTGCCCATTCCCACGTCGCCGACGATGGTGAGCACCCGCGTCTCGCCGGCCAGCGCCAGGTCGGTCAGCGCGTGGACGGTCTGCCATTCAGCGTCACGCCCGATCAGCGGATGCCTGTGAACTGCGCGAACGCGGCGTTCCTGCAAGCCCAACACTTCATAGTTGTGCACCGGCAGCGATATGCCCTTGACGCGCACCGGCTCCTGTTCGTGGAGCAGGAAGGTGTCACCGGTCTGGCGAGCAGTGCTTTGGTTGATGAGAACCTGCCCGTCGGCGGCCACGGCCATCAGGCGGGCGGCCAGGTTCA
>Ga0209834_10001093_pt1 | contig 15487 bp, 8 predicted proteins | sample Mar14236cmmetaG_FD_184134 | JGI IMG/M metagenome (GOLD analysis project Ga0209834, IMG submission 184134) | Marine hydrothermal vent microbial communities from Guaymas Basin, Gulf of California to study Microbial Dark Matter (Phase II) - Marker... ...
GTCTCCAATTTTTTCTTTTTGGAAACTTAATTTTTGAAGTAAATTCATTGGATAAAAGTTATCAATTTTCAAATGCTTATCATCAATAAATAACTCTGCTTCTGAATCCCGTTTGAATTGGAGATCATTCTTATCACGGAGAATATCAATAACATCAACATCGATATTATATGGATGCACTTCCTTTTTAAGCGTGGCTGCTAGGTCAGGTTCATGGCCCATACAAACCAAAGTAATCTTCTCTACAGGTTTATTGGGATCAGAAGCATGGCGCTTCTCAAATGCCTTATAATCAAAACCTGTTATTAATTCATTCAAATCAGCTTTTGTTGCAATACGATTTACAGGCATTATTTTTACCATGCGCATTTCTCTTTCTCCGTCGTATACAGAGCCTTGCCGGAATGGAGTTACTTCAAGTGACTCTAAGAGAAGTAATTTCGCTTCTTCAGGATTTCGAAATATATCGTAGTTATTAACATTGAATACTTCGAACCCATAATATAGGTCCTTAATCAACTCATTACCCGTAGTATCTAAGGGTAATTCACTTTTTCTGGTACTCTTTAAAGCATTTTGTATATTCATCAATCGCTTTGTGGTTATTTGTATTGCGCCGAGGTTTATATCAGCCCCTAAAAATTTCCGCCCTAATTTCATCGCAACTGCTTGAGTAGTGCCAGAACCCATAAAAGCATCAAATACAATATCTCCAGGTTTAGTTGAAGCTAAGATTATCCTCTCAAGTAATGCTTCTGGTTTCTGAGTTGGATAATTCAATCGTTCAGATGAGGTTCTTCCAACCATATCTATTTCCCAATAATCACGCATGTTTACCATCGTGTACCAACCAATTTCATCCTCAAATTCTTCTACTCCTTCAAATCGGTATGGTTTAAAGTCCCTATTGTATGATTTTTCTTTTAGTACATTAAAAGTGGGGGAATCCGATTTTGAGTAATAGAATATAGTGTCATGTTTCCGGGCAAAATGCTTCTTTGTCGAACCTCCTGATTTATAGCACCAGACAATTTCGTTTACGAATCTTGCTGGACCGAATATCTCATCCAATATACACCTTATGTGATGATTCTTTCTATAATCGCAGTGTAAATACAAAGAACCTGAAGAACTTAATAACTACTTTATTATGATTATTCTTTCATACATATATTGAAGATATTCATCATTTGTCCATATATCAGTGTATTGCTTCTCCTCAAAGAGGGTCCGATCATTTGCTGTTGTTGCACCCCTAAACTTTAATTGAATCTTATAATCAGCTTTAGAATCAAAAGGTGGATCAATATAAATTAAATCAATCTCTCCTCGGTATTCCTTTAGCAGATGGCTCATGACCTGTAAGTTATCTCCCCAAAAGATTTTGTTTCTCCATCCATCTACCTCTTCTCCATGTATTTCCTTCAACTGAGCCGGGTAATACTGGGTAGAAGAAAAAGGACGCTTCCCGCGCCAATTGAGCATCGGATAACCTTTGATGGGTTCAAATTTATATTCATCCACATCAAATAATTCGTTCTGTGTCACATCATACTTGGCTTTTTCTTCAGTCATCAGTTCTCCTCCAAAAAGATCCAGTTCTTAGCGTCGCAGTAGTGCTGCAGGTCACATTCCTGGCAGACTTTGATGGGCCGCTCCGGGATGCGGTAATCCCGCTCTTCAATCCTATCCACCACCTGGTCAAAGGTCTGAATAGTGTTTTCTATTGCTCGTTCGTCTTTGTCCCAGGTGATGTAGGGATTGCCGTCCTTTTCGCTGGTGTAATACAGATGGGATTTACTGACCTCTAAGCCAGTGCGCTCCTGGACAATATGGGCGTAAACTTCCAGCTGCCGGCGATAGCGCTCCAGCTTGTCCCGGTCTTTGAGGTCATTTACATCGGGTTTCTTTTCCGATTTAAAATCGACAATTTCTACTGTGCCATCCTGCCCGGCGATTAAATCAATTTTACCGGTGAGAATATAGGCATCCTTCACCAGGGAGACATCGACTTCACTTTCCCGGATATGGTCCCACTCATTCTCATGACGCTGATAATAACGCTGGACCTGCTCCCGAGCCAGGTTCTTGCGGTAGGGGTCCAGGTAGACCCGTTCTCTTTTGGTCAGGGTGTTGTAGTTCAGGTCAAACCAATCATCCACCTGGTCTCTGGATAGCAGATCTTCCTCGCCCCGCAAAACCGTTTTATGGATATCCTCAATCGTTTGGTGCACCAGGGTACCGAACAGGATCGGGCTCTGGCGGTTGGGCGCAAAAGCGAGCTCGCGGATGAAGCGGTACTGCTCAGCGCAGTTTTCATAAACGGACAAATCTGAAGTAAATGAATATTCCCGTTTGAGATTGACATCCTTGATCTTATCCAGGGGGATCTGCTGCGGTTTGAACCTCCGGTCTCTCCAGGAGGGTAAACTGTCGTAATACGCCAAAAAATACTTGGATGGATTCTTTCCGTGTCCTTCCCGGACCTCATCGGCAGTTAATGCTAGGATATTCTGGGCTCTGGAATAGGCGGTGTAGAATAATCGCCAGAAATCATAGTACTTAGTCTTCTCCAGGGGCTCAAAGGGGGGTCTGGTAAGGTAGCTCTGTTCTAAGAGCTCATCAAGCGCTGTGTAATTCTTGCGGGGCACAGTCCAGAGGGATCCCACGATCACAACTGGATATTCCAAACCCTTGGACTGGTGAATGGTCAGGAAAGAGACACTCCCGCTGGGTGCATATTCGGATTCATCCTCGTATTCATCCAGACCGCCGTCTTGCAAGTAGCGTAAAAACTGGTTAAAAAGATCCTTAATATTCTTTTCCAGAAAATCCGGGGTAAGAACGTTGATGTTATGCAAATACTCAAACTTGTTTAACATCTGGGAAAATAAACCCAGGTTTCTCATTGCGCGGCTGTGCATCAGGGTTTTCTGGAGATAATCTTCAGCTAAATAGTTGCTGAAGAGCGGAAATCGAAGCAGCCGATAAAACAAACCTAAAAATGCGTAATCGGCATTGGAAGTTAGATTCAGGTGTTGTTTTGCGTGTGTTTTACACCACTTGAGCAGGTCCTCGTTTTCCGGTTTCCGGAGCTCCTGGGCAAAAGCACCAAAACAGTCCTCGTCGTAATAATCCCAGATATCCAGGTGAGCATCCTCACTCCACTTACGAACCTCAGGAAATTGCGGGAAAAGGAAAATCAGGGCCCCGATCATCAGGCGGATCTCTTCCCGCTCAAAAAACTGGTTGGAGCGGGGGGAATAAACCGGAATGCCATTCCGCTCCAGGAAGCGGGCCAAACGTACATTGCGGTCAGTTTTAACGGATCGAAGCAGAAACGCAACCTGGTTCCAGTCTGTCAGGCGGCCTTTGTCCCTGAGAGTAAGGAGAAATTCCAGCACCTCCTGCTGCCACTTTTTTTCGTTATCGCCGCCAATACTGAGCACGGTTGGTCCTTGAGGAAAGGCTTGATCCTGCGGTGAAATCGTTTTCTGGTGACGGAAAGATACGCCATCCTCGATCCAGTTTTGATCTGTGATCCATTGATTATAAAAACTGATTATCTCTGGGTGGGAGCGGTAATTGGTGGTCAGCTGCACTTCCGCACATTCACTATCCTCAAATTGGTCCTTAAACTGGAGGATGTTACGAATCGTGGCACCTCGGAAGCGGTACAATCCCTGGTCATCATCCCCCACCACACACAGGTTGGGGTGCTCACCGGCCAATAGATTTAAGATCAGTTCCTGGATAGTGTTCGTGTCCTGGTACTCATCGATCATGAAATGTGTGATCTTGCCCTGCAGCTTATCCAGCACATCAGAATTCTCTCGCAATAATTTTAAGGCTTCAGATTGAATGGTCGAAAAATCCAGGGCATTGGCTTCTTCCAGCTGCTGCTGATAAAGCTGGTAGCACTGGCCCAATACCCGGACGGGCTCATCTACCGCATCCAATAAATGATTGACATCCAGGGCTTCTTCAGAAACCTTATTGAGCCACTTTAATAGATTTTGGGCTTTATTCCAGTTGGAGAGTCTTTTCCTTCCGGTAACATGCCCGATCTCTGGAATATCCAAGTATTCCCTCAGGCGTTGATAAAGGAAATAACCCTGATCGAACTGGTCCATCATAATGAAATTTCTTTTCAGTCGGGTGAACTCCCGGTTTTCTTTCAGTATCCGCAAGCAGATGGAATGAAACGTACCCAAGTACATCTCATTGATATTAAAAGGGATTTCCAGTTCATGGAGGCGGTTAGAAATGCGAGTTTCCAGCTCGTGAGCAGCTTTTTCCGTGAATGTGGCCAGAAATATATTCTCTGGAAGAACGTTCTTCTCTGTCACTAGATAAATCACACGTTCCACAAGCGTGAACGTTTTACCAGAACCCGGACCGGCAATGATCAACAAAGGACCATCTGTTGTGGTAATTGCTTCTAACTGCTCAGGGTTCGCTTTAGAGTAATACATACCTGTATTTATTTTATCAGGCCGCCTTTCCCCTCACCCAAAGGCGCGTTCCATTTTGGCTGCCTTCATATAACAGATCCGGCGTGTAGCGGTGGTAAAGTTGTTTCCAGAGCACTGCGTTCTGGAAAACATCCAGGTCAGAGGTCAGCAGATCCACCACCGATTGGGAAGCAATCACAATCAGCTTCATGCGTGGCCGGGAAAGGGCCACATTCAATCGATTGATATTCAACAAGAAATCCGCCTCTGCCAGCACAAAATCGGGGTCCGATGCTGTGGCAGACACTATGATCACATCCCTTTCTCCACCTTGAAACTTCTCAACAGTATCGATGGAATCCACAGCTGCCAGCTCCGGGAACTCCTTCCGCAGCAGCGCCCGCTGAGCCCGATGGGGAACCACCACCCCTATCCCCTCCGTCCCATTCAAACTCAGTTGATGGGCACAGACATCGATCAGCGGTCGGGCCAGCTCGATTTCGGTCTGGTTATATTGCTGAGAGCTGTGTTCATTGTGCTCCACAACTACAATGGGATAGCCTGGATCCAAAACCGCATCAACGTAATCATTGGTTGGTGGCGGGGTGGTCAGCAGGGTTTTTCTTTTTGAGATGAAACGGATCCCATCTTGGTGATAGATATTCTCATGCAGGAATTTGGCAATCACTTCATGGAGTCGGAAACTTTGATCCAGCCCCTCACAGGGGAAACCGCGATTGCGCAAGAACTCGAAGAGGGACTTATAAGGTTCGTTGTGCTGGATGTTTCGCCGTTCCTCTTCTTCCCAGTCGTGGGCCACGATAGGCGGCATCTGGCGGTGATCACCTACCACGATGATCTGGCCATCCTTCTTCAAGAAGGCCGCGCTAAGCATTCCTTCCGGTACCGACATCTGGGAGGCTTCGTCGATGACCAGTAAATCAAAGGTCTTTTTTTCCCAATTGATATCCTTCACCCGGCCAGCCTGATAGCGGCGCAGGTTATATACTCCTCCGGGAGTTCCACCAATCACAACCCAACTTTCATTCAACAACTCTTCCCGTTCTGCAGAGCCAGCAGGATAAGGGGCAAACGGTTCGACACCCGTAGGTACTATATCCTCCAGATCATTAACAATTTTTACTATCCTCGTGCCTTTTAATTTATCGAGGCCATACTTGCTAAGGGCAAAACCAGAGACGCTTTTCAGCTGGTCATAAATCGCCTTCAAGACAATATTTGCGGCATTATGTGTTTTGCAGCAAACGGCAACCCGCAACGTTTGGCCCCGCGATGCGGAGAGTGCCAGGCGTGAAATGACACTCCAGGCTAAAGTGACACTTTTCCCTGTACCGGGGGGACCTTGAACTAAAATTAGGGGGTCCTGAACATCGTCCACGATCACATTTTTCTGTTTTTTTGTGAGACGTTTTTTCCCACCCACTTGATCAATTAAAGCAGTGAATTCTTCCAGGAATTGTGTTTTTCCGCCTGCCTGCCTAATTTCCGGAGATTTTGACAACCAGCGATACAAAGTATTTGAGTGGGCGTTATCCAATGCCAAGAGAATCTTGTCCGCATTGATATCATCCGCCATTTCATCGATCGTATAATATTCACCCATATTCGGTTCCAAACGATTATTATGATAATAACGGAAAGTCCCATTACGGAAAGTGATGCCCAAGAGCTGCACTGTGATTCTCTGATCATCCTGTTCTTCAACAATACCCAATCGACCGTGTTTAATTCTACCTGGAGTGACATCTCCCGAGACTTCATTCACTACTACCCAGGAACCTTCTTTCAGCCGGCAGGCATTCATCACCAAATCATGATCCAGCCCTAAGCCCTCAGACTCCACCCAAAATCTGTACTTATCATCCGGCAACTTGGCCTGGCATTTTAACAACAGCGACAACCCGGTCTGGACTCTTTGTTCTATGGGCAGACGATAAATCATCAATTTATTCTGAAGTGATGTATGGTGTTCAATGTACAAGAAATCCTTTAAACTACGCACCAAGGATGAATCCAAAGAATCCTGGGTGATCTCGGGAATACTCAACAAAGGTTTATCCAGATAATCGTTTTTGGGAGAAATTTTTGCTTCCAGGTAAGCCAAGGCCTTGGCTCGTTGGCCTGCAAAAGCTTGCAAGGCCATCAGATCCACCTGCCTGAAGGGTTCCAATAATTTCTCGTCCTTCTTGTTCTCTGGTAATAGATCCCAGGCTGCATAGGCATATTCAAGTGGAATCTGGGAGTTAAACCGGCTGGCCGATTCAATGCGCTGAATATTTTGATCCGCAAGATCTGAGCCGCCGGGTACCGGGGACAAGGAGCCATCTTCCTTGCGGATCACATTCCTGCGGTTATCAAACAGACGAGCTCGGAACAGCTCATAATATTTATAAAAATCATCTTGCCAATCGAAACCCCTCATACGGGCTGCATCATGGAGTGGCATACAGACCAATCCCAGGTTTTTTCGATCACGCAGCTCATCAGCCAGGAAGGAAACCATAGATTGTTCCAAAGCCGGGCTCTGAGTCATCAAATCAAAGAAACCTGGCACAGCAGCCACATCATCAAGGTGGCGCTTTAAGGCTTCCAGGACGATCTTCTGATCAAATCGGTCATAACAATAGAGATGAAGGGGAGCCAAATCTGACCCCGCGACCCCGGCAACAGCCAATAATGTTCCTCTTATCCAACGTAGTAGTAAATCCCTTTCATCTTCTGCTGAGGGAGGACCTGAAGCACACTCGACGATAACCCTTTCACCACCAGGGCCTGAGATCAGGGAGCTGATCATGTATAAACGATCCTGCAAATAATCCTTTTGGGCATCAAAGAAGATTTTTATCAGTCCGGGTGAGGACTCGTCACTGGGTAAAGAACTAAAGCCGCTATTAAAAATAAAGGGAGCTGATTCAACAGATGGGTCTAAATGTTTCAGGGAACTTTGAGCTTTTTGCACCAGAACAGGCAATTTGGGAGCAATCGACCATTGTCCCTGAAGCTGGCGGTAAAGTCGTTCTTGGCCTTGGGCCACCTTCAATTCTCTATCTCTACTCCCCTTGGCAGGCAAAGCCATCAGATGGGCCAGGTCCTGGATCTGAGTCACTCCCTCCATTTGGAAAGCTCTTTTTTCTGCTGCCGTTAGCGATGAAATAAGTGACAGGTCATACCGTTCTGCACTGTCATACATGCAGATCGCGTTGTACATACACCCATCACAGTGGTAATTCAAATGGTAAAAAGCATCTTCAAACTCACCCGCTGCGATCCGCTTTACTAGACAATCCTCTGCTGTCAGCAGGCGCTCCAACACCATGCGATAGGTCGGCAGGTCAATGCCGGGGTTATCAGGATCCCAGCCACTGATAACTCCATTTTCCTCCATATGTAGGACGGATCCTGTAAGATTGCTAATTTGCACCCCTGCTTTCTCAGCCATTTTTTCCAGGATAGTGATATAGAGGGCAACCTGCAAGCGATGCTCCATGCGCTCTTTGCGGCTGGCTTTGATGTCACAGACATGGAGATCCAAGCCATTTTCTGAACGTCGGTTCACACGAATAATATCCGACAACCCGGAAAACTCGATCCCACCCACAATTCCTGTTAAGGGAGGTTGAAAAAGAAGAGTAGGCTCCTTTGCATTCTTGAGAAGCTCTACGGTTTGATCAGGATCCTTGGTCTCAAGCCGAATCACCTCATCACCGGTCTTGGACAAAAAGGCTTCAACTTGCTCTTCAAATTTCGAGCCAGCGTCCTCTAATAATGGTGTGAGGGGCTGAATGGTCAAATTCCAGCGATCCAGGAAAGCCTGCATCTCCTGTGGAAAAAGCCGGAAGCGTAAAAAACGTTCACAGTTCTGCAAACGGATGAATTGGGAGAGGCTGGTGACGCCCAGAGAAAACCTGCCCTGTGCTGTATTCGTATTGGATGACATGTAATATGTATTATCCTAAGTTCAATTCTGGATTATTTGGGAGTCAAACCAATAATTTGAATGATGATTAATGTTATGTTCAATCCAAGAAGTAAGTAAACAAAGATCATCAGTTTCGATAATTTGCTTTCTGTGACCTCCCTGAAGTTAGATAGACCTTCCACAAGCTTAGAAACCTGATCATCAATTTTTTCTTCAACCCCATTTATCTGTTCAAGTATCTCCGGAGTTCCTATCTCGCCGAGCGTCTTAACTACATTTTGAAGAAGGCTCGTTCCAGCGACAAGCTCAGCAATCAACTCTTTAAGATTTGTCCGCGTTTCAGCCAGTGATTGCTCCGCATCTGCATGGCCTTCCATTTTCTCTTTCAAAGCAGAAAGTTGGGAGGCTATTTTTTGAGCCTGTTCTTCTGCCTTTAATAATGTATCTCTGGGATCATCCATAATATGTCTCCTCAAATCAAGATCTTTTCGTTAATTGCGATTATCTGTTCCATTAGATAATTTACAGCTGGCATAGGAAATTCCAGATCAGAATTGCTCAGGAACATCCTTGCAGACATGCGAGGGCATGAACTTTTTTCAAGAATTAGGTTAATAATCTTATCTCCCAAATCCAAGTTACTATCTTTTACTCTCTTGAGAATTACTATCGCCGTTTGAGTAATATCTTCAGATGATAAAGCCCAACCAGATAGTGATTGTGCAAATTGAATACCAGCATTCAAATTGTCCAAGGCAATTTGCTCATCACAATCTCGACAAAGTATCTCCGAAAGGGAGCGGACGAATAACAAAGCCGGATTGTCAGGATACGATTCTAACAATCTTGCGGTTTGCCCTCGAATTTCCGCCGCATCATTAGGTGTGGCGATATCTGCAATGATCTCCTCTATCACCAGCGGCAGATCATCCGCTCGATCCATGGCCTTTTCTAATAAGTCAGAATATTCCCCCAATTCAAGATAATTAAGGATATGTTGGCGGATATCTTCTCCGCTATTCCCTGATGATGAAGCTTGCAGCATTTCTGCCAGGGAACGCCTTCGGCCTAATTCCACTGTGTTGTATAGGAAATTGATCAATTGCTGTAGAATGAAATCAAGGAAATCAGAATATTCCAAATGAAGTTTCTCTCGAGCCAGATCTTCCAAGTTTGCAGCTAATCGGCGGTTATAGGCAGAAACATATTTGATATAACCCTCAAGGATGGTCTCCTTGTCCGCTCCAGATAATCGCACCTTGATTTCTTCATGAGAATAATCTGTAGTGTAATCATCGATCACAGAAAGGATCACTAACCGGTGGACTGCTTTTTCCCGTTCTTGTCGGGTATCTCGGGTATAAGATATGGTCTCAGATCGCATTTGCCGCAGATCGCCAAGTTCCCGAATTAAATTTCGGACAGATTGCACTTCCTCCTGAGCACCTTTAAAAGCGTTCACGTGAAAGAACATCATGCGGACGATATCATCACTCTCTCCCCATCCTACTTCCTTTGTTATTCTCGCGATTTCACTTAAAGGAGTAGTAGGGTCTAGCAACTTATTGGTTCTGGCAGGGTTATCGTTGGAGACAATTAATAAACAAACCGAATTTTTCCTATCCCTTCCGGCTCTACCCGCTTCCTGATAAAAAGCTTCGATTGACCTAGGTAAATTTGTATGAACGGTATACCGAATATTCGGTTTGTCGATTCCCATGCCATAGGCATTTGTACAAATCAACAATGTCAATTCATCATGTTTAAACCTTTCAGCAAAAGCTGATTTCAAATCATTCCACTGGTCTTTGTCGATCCCTTTTGGAGCACTCCCACTATATAAGCCACTATCTGAGACAATCTGACGTAACTCTTGGTAGCCAGTAGACACACCAAATTCGCCGTTGACGTGGGGGAAAAAAATCAATCCGGCCATGCTATCAGATCCCCGAGGTTGGAAGAATGTGTTATGGGATACACCAAACAACTCAGGTAATGAACCCAGGAAACCTTTTAAACGCGCATTCTTTTCAGACGAGCTGCAATGGACAACCTGAAACCCCAATTCCGGCCTGTCAAAAGATTTCGGTGTGATAACCGCATCGAAATCTTCAATATCCAATTCTCTTTGTAAATCTTTGAGAACACTTCGGGAAGCAGTTCCAGTTAACCCTAATAAAGGAGGAACTCTGCCTTTATGCTCACAAAATTTCCTGGCATTTCGGGCCACATTGAGGTAACTTGTGCGAAAATCATGTCCCCATTCTGATACACAATGGGCTTCATCGATGGCTATCACAGATATCGGGGATATGGTTGTAACTGCTCTGAGAGCTTCTCGGAAATCCTCCATTTGAAGTCTTTCCGGTGCTACATAACAGAATAGGTAGTGTCCTCGTGAAAATGCCTTAAGCGCATCAATTTTCTCTTCCTGTGATAACTGGCTGGTAATTCCAATCACTCGATCAATACCCATTGAGCGCAGGTTATCTATTTGGTCATTAATTAATGCAATCAATGGATCGATAACGATGCAAGGACCTGGACGGAGAAGGGATGCTAATTGAAATGCGATCGATTTTCCTCCACCAGTTGGAAGTAATACAATCGAATCCATGCCATCGATGGACCTTTGAATCGCATCCCACTGCCCATCCATGAAGGAATCTTTCCGGAAGATGTAATATAGAAGATACTCAATAGTATCCTTATCGGAAAAGGCAACGGGATTTTCAGTGACCACAGGCAAACTTTGTGCTATTGGATTGGGAACATAAATATCTGCGACATAGAAACAATTTGCTTTATCTTTTTGTTCTGCATTGTCAGTGAATACTAATTGGATATGCGGGGTGATTTTTCCTGATTGATTGTTTTTACTTGATATAGAGCTGCATTGGATATCAAGTTTTGTTTTCAGATAGAGCTTATTTATTGCCTCGAGCAATCCAATAAAATCATCAATGGCAGCATCGACGACATCTTTCCATAAATCTTCATCTCCGCACCACTTGGGTTTTTCGCAATTGATATTCCACTGTTCTTCCTGTGAAAGGGGAAGAAAGCCACTTTTTAATGCCTGCAACATACTTGCTTGAATTTGTCCTGCGGCTCGAGAAAGAAGAATGCCCAAAATTAGTGAGTTGTTATCAGGTGAATCCTTTTCCCAATTGATAGCAGAGAAGATTATCTCCAAGCTATCAAGATTCTTTCCCCCTCCAGCTCTTATTTCATCAACGGGTATTCGAACAACTTTGAAACCATGTTTACTTAATTTCTCATCTCTTCTTTGATCAGATTCAACGCTCTCCTGGTGCTGTTGGCCATCAATCTCAATGACCATTTTTAGGCCCACTGGATGTGTTAGGAGAAAATCAACTCTTTGGTTGCCACCTGCTTCGATAGATCCGGGCAGTAATGAATTTAAGGATACTTGTGGAATAATCCATTGCTGGACATTTATAGAGCCAGCACTATCAGGCAGCACTTTCAAGTAAAACTCTTTCTCTTCATCACTATCAAACCAATCAAAACCTCTTGATCCTGACCTGAAGTATGATGCTTCTCTAGCAACTTTTACCCAATCATCTTGGGCAAGTTGCGTCTGATAGATCCTGTCATTTAATACCGCTTGCACATTGGGAGAACAGAGGGTTCTAGATCCGCGAAGTAATATTTTCTCAACTACTCCTAAAATTGATTGGTGTACAACGGAATCAATTTTGGATACAGGAAAGGGATAATCTAGTCTCCATTGAGATAAAGAGCGCAATAAAGAAGAATCAATTTGTCCTCGATGGAGACTCTTCAATAATTGCTCAGGTAACAACGCGTTCTCATAAAAACGACTTTGCAAATCTTCAAATTTAGATCGGCTCTCAAAATGGATTGGTGATTTTGGAGTTTCCCTTTTTCGAGGAGATGGGAATTCCAGGAGGAGACTCTTGGATTGCGAGCTAGATTTTGTTTTCCTTGAAGATTTTTTTACTTCTTCAATTGGACCATGAATTGCCGGATCATAATTTACAGTTTCGCGGCAATTCGGAAATTTAGGGCAACCAAAGAAGTGCTTTCCGGCAAAACTCCCTTTTTTGGCTAGCCTTAATACCATAGGGACTTTGTGGACTGGACAAAGTGGTGCTTTATTGCTCATTACTGAAAACCTTTCATTTGAAATTCCCTAAAATGTAAATAAATATATCTACTAAAAACATCACAAATTCATGACATAATGAGTATATGCCTGAACCACCATCGCGTCATAGACATATGTCATAACCTATCGAAGGTGTAAGTTTGCATTATAAAAAATGAAGCCAAATGTACTAGGGGATTGTGCAACATCTTTTCTGTAAATTCGATCAACTGTATCCATTGCCCGGTTAGTCTGAACCTTCAAAACTCAAATATGTTCTTCCGGTCTGCCACTCCTCGCTTTTCTCCATCAGGATGGCAGAGATCAATCGCAAGCAGGTTTTTATTATCATCGATTATTAATATCACCAAAACATGTCATATAAAGTATAGATACAAAGTAATCAGACGTCAAAGACATATGTCACAACCTATCGAAGGTGTAAGCTTTTAAGGTGCTCCGCACCGACCGGGGACGGAAAATGTATGAAAGCCGCGTCTTCTGACCGGTAGCACATGATAGAAGACCGGGAAAACAAAAACCGTTTTCCGTTTAAATAATAAAGCGGGACGTTTCTTCACCAAAATACAACTTCTGCCTTGCACTATACTGCCATTATTTAACCGGGTCTGGCCTACTGTTGCATAAGTGCTTGGGTAAAACCAACTGTCAGTCAGAGTCTGTCAGGCTACAGCTTTTTCCCGCAGATATATTACAACGGAATCCCAATCCGGAAACTGCTCTGAGCCAAACTCAATCCACTCACCTCGAAAGTTTTCTACCCCTCTTTTATGTCGGTCATCTACCAGGTAGTGCCCAAAATTCAGATTCTTGTGGTGAGTTAAAATCAGCCTTTTATAAGCGGGTTGTCCAAGATGCTTTTTTACCCACTCCAAGATTCCCTTTATCTGTGATACTCGCAGCTTAGGTTCAAATAAACCCGGCCAATTATCAGATATATAACGATCCCGTTATGCCATCCGGAAGAGCTGTTCCTTATTTAAGCTTCCTCCACAAGGAACAACCATTCGGCTGACCAAAAATGTCTACACTGGAAACGTCAGCAATTTTCTCAACTAACTCAGGATATTTTCTCAGCCCACGGGATAGTTCCCCATGGACGAACATGAAGGGTGTGGGTTTCCCTTCTCTGGACACATTTCTATAAGCGAATAAGGCATTAACGTATTCAGTTTGATTTTCCCGGGCAAGATTGAGGATGAATTCATGGCTGGTAAATTCATCCGGCATGGCAGAGATGATCGCAGGATATTTGGCAAATAAATCAGAAAAATCAAATTTGCTCATTTGTGCCTCCTTTTCTGGAACTGAAGAAATCTGAACATTAATTCTCATAGCGCTGGGACAAATAATCATGAATCGATTTTGTATCCCGAGTGCTTTTTGTCGGCTCTAACAATTTCTCTGGCGTGACAACGCGATAGCGCCGGGATGATTTCAAGATAGCTTTCCAGGCCTCCGACATAGCCTTGCCGGGTAGTCCTGGCGAAGTCACCCGGTCCCGCAGATCCAAATTATCCTTCGGGATGACATGCAAATGCAAATAATCACTGCAGCCATATTCCCCGGCCTTGACCATCTGCCAGCCCAGCAGGGTCTGGCGGGTCAATTGGTAAAAAGGCTCGAAATAGAGGGCCTCAAACTCATCCACCTGGATGGGACAATCCGCCTCAGCCAGCAGAGAATCATAGATCTGCGAGCGGGCCGGGATATATTTACTGTCGCCAACAGGGTAGTGTTCGGTATATTTCCACTCGATCATGACCAGGGTTTTCTCTCCCGAGATCTTCTTTCCCACCATCACAGCATCGATCGAGGTCGCATTGGCTCCCCGGGAGTGAGATCGTTCACCGAGGTAATTTTGCTCTCCGATGACCTCAAACTCTACAAAACCATCATCCACAATCACAGCTGCTTTAAAATCAGCTGAGATCCCTTTCAGGATCTGGCTAGCAGCCTCTTGATTCTCGCGGAGCCAAAACAAATGGTTAACACAAGCGACCTGGGAAGATAATAAATGGCCGGTGGGAAGGTTCTCCTTTCCTCCCATCCACCAGGGGATCTGGTTGCGATTGAAGTATGCAATAGCATCATCCCGGATCCCATCCCAGAGGTTCAGGATGGGTTCAGCTAAAACAAATTCCCTCGGTTTACCTCGATAGATTCCGCCTCCTGGGTCATTAAATAACTGATCTCTGTGGAGAACAACTTTACGCCTTTGATCTTCGAGGAAGCTCATAGAAGTACCTTCTCCTCATGTCACAATTGGATGACATTTTAAGTATAGGACGTAACCAATTCCCCGTCAAAGCAGAATGTCATAACCTATCGAAGGTGTAAGTTTCTTATGAGTTTCGACTTGGTTTAAAAATTGAAATTATGTAGATTATTCAATCAGATATATCAAACTCAGCCTCAAGCGACGAATGATCACTCAACCAATTCTCTCTGACGGAATGAATATACCTACACGATACAGTATTCATTGCTTGGGATGCAAACACATGATCAAAGCGCCTTCTTGAAACAATCTTCCCTTTGCGCCAGACCACAAAGCTGTAATCCTCAGCCTCCCAGCCGTTAAGCTGGCGGTAAAGATCCGGCAGATCGAATTCTGCCAGATCACAGATCACCAGTTTTTCACCCGAGGGCCACCGTGGATCATCTGGCGTTTCGATTGATCCATTATCATCAACATACTGACCCCACAGCACCGTCCGTCCATCAGGGAGTTCCTGTTTGGGGGAGTTAAAATCACCACATAAAATTCGGGGAATCTCATTCTTGTGGGCAAGATAATTGTAGATACCCTCGAAGGTCTCGATCTTCAACCACCCGTGGGATGCACCTGGGGGGATGTAGGCTGAATGCAGCTCAAATTCCAGCTGGGGATGATGCACTAATACAGAAACCAACCTTTCCTTCCAGGGCATATCC
>Ga0209834_10001096_pt1 | contig 15458 bp, 15 predicted proteins | sample Mar14236cmmetaG_FD_184134 | JGI IMG/M metagenome (GOLD analysis project Ga0209834, IMG submission 184134) | Marine hydrothermal vent microbial communities from Guaymas Basin, Gulf of California to study Microbial Dark Matter (Phase II) - Marker... ...
GTTAACACGATCAGGATTTCCAGAATTCTCATCCGGGCGCTTGTTAGGTGGTCAGCCATCTCTTTAGCAATAATTACTCCCAGGCCCTTCCAGGGAGAACCTTCACGGGCCTGGTTTTGATCTCGATTAACCTCGCGGTCCATGATTCACCTCCTTAAAGTAGGTGTTATAGATATCATCAAGGTTAAGACTTTCAATATCCAATGATGTCAGCTGACCGCCTGCATTCACTATCACCCTGGCCGCTTCCGCTCGCAAATCCCGTTTGGCTACCAGGCTATAGCAGTCTGGAGCTTGAAATTTGACATCAATAACACCGGGAATCTGGCGCAGATCATCAATGATTTTCCCATTGGCTTTGATCTGTACATGATAGCCAGCACCCAACACGTCTCGAGCCAGCTCTGCGACTGTTCCGCAAAGTACCATCTTTCCCTGATGGAACAAACCAACCCGATCGCAAACTTCCTGGACCTGATGCAGCAGGTGGGAAGAGAGCAGGATGGATATGCCATCCTGCGAGAGTTCTTTAATCAGATTGAGGAATCCCCTGACCGATTCTGGGTCCAGTCCCTGAGTGGGTTCATCCATGATAATCAATTGGGCCTTTTTGAGCAGCACATCCGCAACCCCCAAACGTTGACACATTCCCCGGGAAAATGTGCCTACAGCTTTGTTTTCTACTTCACTTAACCCTACCTTCTCCAAGGCAAATTCGATTCTTTGTTCACTTTCTGATTTTGAGAGCCCATTTAACCTGGCAATATAAGCCAGATTCTCCCGGGCAGTTAGCTCACCATAAAAACCCACCTGGTCCGGGATATACCCTGCGCGAGATTTGATGCTTAAAGGCTGCCGGGCAGGATCGTAACCCATGACATTCACATTTCCAGAAGTGGGTTCCGTGAGTCCCAACAGCATTAAGATTGTGGTTGTTTTTCCGGCCCCGTTGGGGCCGAGAATTCCAAAGATCTCTCCCGGTTTCACCTGCAAATTTAGGGAATCAACCGCAATGAACTCCCCATATTTCTTGGTCAAATTGTTTGTTTCAATAATATAGTCTGTCATAGCCACCCCCTCAACTTACCGCCTGCCAAAACGGGTCACAGCAATAGCGACTACGCCCACAGCGACAGCTACCAAAGCAATTCCAGCGACTCCCCACAAAGTTGAAGTGGTCACAGTGATCCGGAAATCCGCTGTTTCTCTTGCCCCTTCAATAGGTTTTGCCTTGATAGTGACCATATAATCTCCTGCAACGGCCTTTTCAGCAGGGATAATGGTAGCCTTCACTTCCACCTGATCTCCAGCAGGAACTTCTGGGATGATCTCAGGGTCAAATTCAACTGTCCACCCAGCAGGAGCATTTGCGCTCATTTCAATTCCAAGCGCTGCTGCCGTACCCTTATTGGTGATCAAGATCGGCAGGGCAGTTCCTTTTCCGGCAGTTGCCTTCCCAGAAAGGCGGCCGTCAGTTCCTGTAACCGAAATATCGTGCTGGCCGGTTACCTCTGCTTCCAAATCAAGAGAAGCCTGCATATCACCTCCGGTTGCATTAACGGAGAAAGCATATTTCCCTGCTTGCTGTTCTGCGATTGGATCTAACTCAATGCTGATAGTCTTGGCTTGATTGGCGCCCAAAGGAAAACTTGTGGTTTCTTGACCGGATAGCTTGAATTTCGTCCTGAAACCAAAAGGCGTATCCGCGGTCAAATTCACCAGGATCTCTTCGTCACCGGTATTTTTTAGCTTGGCTGAGTAACGAAAAGTGGTTGTAGGTGAACCTTTTATGGTCGGCAGATCAATTGAAAACTCTAAGCCGCCTGGCACTTTATCCTGCACGCTTAACGTGATTGGCAATTTCGCATTTTCTTCACCGTCTTCAGCCAATACGACGAAGGTAAATTCTCCAGATATCGGATTTTGAGGGGGATCCAGACGGAGATCTATCATTTCGAATGAGCGGTCTTCCACAAAGACTGAATGGATAATGCGTCCTCCACCGCGGAAGGAAGCATTCCACCCGGCAGGTATTTCATCCATTCCAAGCTGAATAACCCGATCGCTTCCAAACGATTCCACCTTGACCTTGATCGTAATCGATTCTCCCAGCTCAACAACCTGGCTGGGGTAGGTAGTGGAAATAATTATCTCTGGTTTGGTTTCCTGTGCCAGGACACGATCAGGCGCAGCTAATAATACAGCTAATGCAGAAATAGTGGCAGCCAATAAGGTAACGAAGCGTTTCATATTTAATTTCTCCTTTGGTAATATCCATTTAGCAATGCAAAAGCTCCGGATAACCGGAGCTTTTGCATTGCCTTGATCAATACTCCGGGAAACGATCAGCCAGATTATTTATGCCGAACGCAGATCACCCAGTCTTGATCGGAATGCTCTTATGCTTTCGTAGGGCTTCTTTGCTTTTGGGGAGAGTTACAGTTAACACGCCATTCTTCATCTTGGCATTAATTTCATTTTCCTCCACCTGGCCAGGTATAGGAATTGACCGATGGAAAGTCCCAAATGAACGCTCGATCCGATAGTGGTGTTCTCCCTTTTCTTCTTTTTCAGCCCGTTTCTCACCGCTGATAGTAAGTTCATTGCGATTGATTGAAATTTCAACATCCTCTGGTTCCATCCCGGGCAGTTCAACGCTAATTGTGATGTCTTTCTTGGTTTCTTTGCAATCCATTCGGGGAGCAAAGTCACCCATTATGGTATTGTCTTTGATATAGGTTCCAAGACTAAATGGCCTCTCGAAGAAATCATCAAACAAACGTGCCATTTGATTCCTAAGATCAAGAAGCATATCTTCATCCTGAGCCCGACGAATATCGAGTCTTGAGTCACCTAATTTCCAAGGAATTAAATCTTTGATTGGCATATCTAATCCTCCTTTTTTCTATGCTTCTAAACCCTTATCCCGGCTTGACGGTGATTTTTTGCGCTTTGGCTTTCTCAGCTTTGGGCAGAATCAGGGATAAGACACCAGCTTTGAAAGAAGCATCGATCTTATCGCGATTGATTTGATCAGTGATACGAAAACTGCGCTCGTAGTCTCCCGCTTCGTACTCAGCAAATGCCAGCGTGTAACCATCTGGTGCTTCAAAAGTCGATTTGGCATTTATTGCCAAGATATTCTTTTCCAATGATATCTCGATGGAATCTTCGCTGACTCCTGGCATCTCAACGATGATTGTCACGTCTTCATCCGTTTCATAGATATCTGCCCGGGGAACAAAAGTCGTCCTGGGGCTCATCCTTTCGTAATCTCCAGTTTGGGCCAGCTCTTGTTCTTGGACATCAAGAGATTTAGTTTCATCAGACATTTCTCTCACCTCCCAGTAACTCCTAATTTTTAATAGCTATTTTTCGAGGTTTGTCCTTCTCCGAAAGTGGCAAAACGATAACCAGCACTCCGTTCTTATAACGGGCTTCAACTTTTTCTGAGTCGACAGAATATGGGAGCTGGAATGTCCGGGAAAATTTGCCGGAGCTGCGCTCTTTTCGCAATTGTCGAGCACCCTCAGGCAGATCCGTGCTCTTCAATTCCCCCGAGATCGTCAGTGTGTCTCCCTCAACTTTGATGTCAATATCATCAGCGTTTACTCCGGGCATTTCTGCACTTACTATCTGACTGGAATCGTTAACCCAAATATTTACTTTGGGATAGCTTGGAGCAGCTCTCAGACCCAGAGCATCAAAACGATTAATAAGGCGATTCATGTCACGTTGGAAACGGTCCATTTCGCGCCAAATGGATGGGGTGTGCAATGTTCTATACATGTTTCCTATCCTCCTTCTATAAAAGTAACTAAAAAAGCCCTCAGGTCTACCGAGGGCTTTTTCTAAATGAGAGCCAGGCGAACCTGAATGCCATTGAGAATTATTGAGTTGTCAAGGATCATTGGCTGTTCTTCTTTCCACCAATTTTCCCGGAATATATTTTAGAAGCTGAACATATAAGCTTGATTAACATAGCATAAGAAAATCATAAAATTCCCCCAAATTCTCAATCATTTGGCGCTCAAATGAAATCTATTGTTCGTTCCCAACCCACCAGGATTTTCCAGAGATTTGAGATAGCAAGCGTAATATAAATCCTCTCTGGGGATTCAACCAAGCATTATGGACAACCTGGCTGAAATCCTTCAAATTCAGAATTGAACGTTGACCCAGGATCCTGAAAGCTTGGGCTTATGTGGGCTGGGTCTCACTTTTCAGCACGGTTGCTGGCCTGCTCTACGGCGCCTGGGTGAACGGCACCAGCCTGGGCCTGGTTACGCTCTATCTGTTCCTCTTCCTGGCCGTTCTGGCCTTGCTGGTCTGGCTCTTCGAGCGCAGGAGCGATCGGGCTGTTCGGGCAGAGGTCTGAAGATTTGGGAGTAAAATCAATCTAGGCAATCACGTTCCAAGCGCTGTCCTCAAATGGCAGAGAGGATACCCAGCTCTCATTATCCAGGACCTGATCAGACTACCCGGAAAACTGTAAAACGCTATGTCTAATTCTAAGAAGCTCACAAAGCTAGGCGACTTTTTAGGTTTGAAGAAGAATATCGTGGTCCTGCTGTCGATGGTCATCCTGGTAGGGCTGGGGGAAAAAATGGCCGAGCGCTTTCTGCCGCTTTATCTGATGGCCCTGGGCGGAGGAACTCTATCTGTTGGTTTGCTTAGCGGAATGGACAATCTATTAAGTGCTCTGTACTCATTGCCAGGTGGTTACGCCAGCGACCGCCTGGGGTATAAAAGAGCACTGCTGCTGTTCAACCTGATTGCAATTGCAGGCTATACCGTCGTCATTATCTTCCCTTACTGGCAGGCTGTTATCGTAGGAGCTGTTTTCTTTATTTCGTGGACAGCAATTTCACTGCCCGCTACGATGGACCTGGTAGCGAAGGTTCTTCCTAAAAATAAACGGACCATGGGCGTTTCGCTTCATTCGTTCGTCCGCCGGATCCCAATGGCTTTGGGCCCGGTTGTCGGAGGCGGACTGATCGGGATTTATGGGACGACAAAGGGTATTCGAGCCGCATTTATCACCGCTCTGTTCATGGCAGGAGCGTCTCTCATTTTCCAGCATTTTATGATCGACGAGGAAGACCAGAACACTTTAAAACATGACCAGGACCTTTCACTGGGCCTGAAGTTAATTAATTTACCTTTGCGGAATTTACTGGTATCTGACATTTTGATCCGTTTCTGCGAGCAGATTCCCTATGCCTTCGTTGTCATTTGGTGCGTGTCCATCAACCGGATCACACCCATGCAGTTTGGTTTATTGACCACTGTAGAAATGGTCACTGCGATGCTGGTCTATATTCCCGTGGCTTATTTAGCGGATAAAAATACGAAAAAACCTTTTGTTGCAACCACGTTTATCTTCTTTTCGGCATTCCCCCTGGTTCTGCTATTTGCGAAATCTTTTTGGGTCATGGTAGCTGCCTTCGTGATCAGAGGATTGAAGGAATTTGGCGAACCAACCCGTAAAGCCTTGATTATGGATTTAGCACACGAGGATAAAAAAGCCACCACTTTTGGAATCTATTATCTTGTCCGTGATCTGATCGTATCCATTGCGGCCTTTAGCGGGGCATATTTTTGGAGTTTGTCCCCAACTACTAACTTTCTTGTCGCCGCCGGATTTGGTATAACGGGAACGATTTACTTTATCTGGTTTGGCCAAGATTTGGGTCAGATGAATTATAATAATTCAAACAACTAATAAAGGAAAAAACTATGAAATGGGTTACCCGTTCACACGTCCATGTCGACCGCGTTGCATGTCCCTGGCTGATCAGCCGGTTTGTTGACTCAGATGCGGAATTTATTTTTACTCCAAAGAGTCAAGTGGAAAAAACTGCTGAAGAATTGGGAGCCATCCCATTCGATATTCCCGGCGCGGAACTCGGACACAAAGATGGAAAATGTTCATTTGAGGCGATCATTGAGAAATATAATTTAACTGATCGAGCCCTTCTCAGACTTGCCAAGATCGTTCATGCAGCTGACGTGGAAGCCGACCTGGAAACAGATAAAATTGCCCCGGGGCTGGAAGCTATCGCAGTTGGGTTCAGCCTTCGTTTTCCTGACGATTTCGAGAACCTGGACCGGCAATTTGATGTATACGATAGTCTGTATGCCTGGTGCAGACTGCAGGCAGCCAAAAGCAAATAAGCCCTGATAAGTCGGGTTTCACAATAAGACATCCGCTGTTTGGGCCTCAGTTTGCCTATCCTCTTTTTGCCCCATCACCCCTCTCACTGTTTTTCAAATGCTGATGGCTTAATCAAAAACCAGACCAGAAGCAATGTCAGGATAAGCGCATACAGGATGCAGAGTTCTATCTACACAATCCAAAGATTGATGTTTCCAGTTCAATTGTCCTGTATCAGATTCTCACCGAGATTTCAAATCCACCTTCAAAAGGTACGGTCATCGTCTTGAAACGATTCCGGGGATCGTTGAGGTACTCAAAATACTCTCCATACTCGGCAATGTCTACAGCTGTATTATCGCAGGCCACGATTGCTCCAGGCCGTAAATGAGGAGACACCAATTCCAGGGCGTGCTGAGCAACTTCCCAGATATCAATTAACACAAAATCGATAGGTTCGCGCAGATCCTGCAAAGTTTGCCTCAGATCTCCCTCGCGAAGATCAATATATTCATTTAATCCTGCCTTCCGGAAATTCTCTCTGGCGATCTTTACTTTGGCAGGTTCGATCTCTGTCCCGATAACCAGGCCGTCAGCATTCTGATTATCCCGAACGGCTGCTGCCAGGTAAAGAGTAGAAACCCCATAAGATGTGCCCGCTTCAACGATCCGTTTTGCTTTCAATGACCGGCAAAGCAAATAACAAAATAATCCTTTATCCCTATCGAGGGCTACTAATTTGTCAGCCAGAAAGCCTCTCAGCTCTGCGTCATAAAAATCCCCCTCATCAATAGGGATCTCCTGTTCCCTTTTCTCAAAAGCTGCGTCGGTTTCCGCAATCTGGGCATCACTCATCTGATGCAGGCGGTCAAGGAGATGTTCTAATCTCGGGTCGTTTAAAGGGGAAGTCATTTTATCTTGCCATCCAGGCTTAGTTGAATGCAAAGCAAATAAAAGCTCTAATTGCCAAACAGGTTTTCCACCTCGCCTTCAGCGGACTGGATGACCTTGTCCAATTCTTTCAGAACTTCAGGGGGAAGCGGTTGGGGATGATGATTTGCTTCGATCTCTTTGAACTTCTCCAGAGCTACTTCGCGGGCATCCCGTGATTTACCCTGGTTGGTTCGCTGGCGCTGCAGGGGTGAAAGCCGGAAATCCCTGATATGTTTCCGGGTATGTTTCTGAGCTAAAAAGTGGCCCCTTTGACCAACTTCCTTGATCTGCTCCAGAGCAGGATCAAGCTGATCAAGCTGATTGGTCTTTAACAGCTCATATATGTGAAGATAAGCATCATTATCCAGGATCACTTCTTCAGGATAAAGAGTGGTTGCAGAGCCTACCAGGCCCATCAAGCCGCAAATATCCCCCCCAGACAAAGCTGTCATCACAGAGCCAAATCCTACCTCGTACCCAGACTGCCAACCCAAGGTTGGCGCATCCCCGCTCACACGGGCTCCACCCAGACAGGGAACATTCCAGGCCCCAGCCAGCTGCCTTGCCATTAAATAGGATGCGGTCGGCACCTCGCTGATATAACCTCCTGTCCTGGGATCCATCAGGGATGTAAAAATAGCATGGAACACAGGAGCGCCCGGGTAAACCAGCTGGATCAGTGTCATGGCGCTGATCACTTCCGCATCTCCCATTACCAGTGCTCCCAGGGGTGATGCCGGTGCAGTGGAACCCATAGTAGGCATGGCCATAAAACTTACCGGGATTCCCGCTCCGGCATAAACCAGGGCACTTTCTATTCCTTCTTTATCATGGCTCAGGGGTGAGATGGTGCAGATATTGGCGTTGATAGGTGGACGCTTAACGACCGCCTCGGCGCTTCCAGCGACGATCTCGGCCATTTCCACAACGTATTGAGCCAAACGGGGATGCATCGTGGTGCCGCCCCGCACATGTTTTAGGGTATGGGTCAAACCGGCATGACATTGATGGAGAGATGCCGTCTGGCCATAATCCTTGGCGCTGACCATTGGCCAGAAAAAACTTACCATCGTTAAAGCATCACATACCCTGGCCATCAAAGCTACATCTGCCTTGCAGGACGCCCGTTTTTCTCTGGTCTCGAAATCGATCACATGAACACCGGTGCCGTCAGTGGATAAATAGGAGCGTTTCCCATCCAGGTGCAGATCAAATCTCTCCTCCCGCCCTCCCAGTACAAAGGAGCGGGGAGCTGAAGACATAGCCTTTAATACCAGCTCTGGCGGAATTTTTACGATTTCTTTTTCCAGATCCACCTCCGCTCCATGCTCAGCAAAGGTTTCCAGAGCCCGTTTGGAAGGAAAATGCACCCCAACCTCAGCCAGGAGGACAAGGGTTTTTTCTTTCAATAACTCAAGGTCTGTTTTGGACAACACCTCACCACGTAGAGTTGCGGGGATGGCCAGGATATCGGGGGTTCTAGTATACAAAAGGCCTCCAGTGGAAGAGTTTAATCCTGCTATCTATTCTGAACATACAACATAAACCTTATCACCCGGCCGGACAGATCCCTCTTCCTGTCCTTTTGCCAGAACCAGTAAAAATCCCCTTCGTCCATCACTCAAGAACTGAAGGATCTCCTTAAGCTCGCTGCCGGGTAATCGTTCTTCCTGTTTTTGAGCAGCAAAATGACTGAACTCTTCACAGGGTTCGGCAACCTGGGGCTGCTCCAGGATCAGCATCTGGCCCGTATCCTGATTTTCAAAAGCAAGTTTTTCTCCCAGATCATCAAGCCAGACCTCATCTGAAGATTCGATAATGACATTCTCGCCAGCAGAGCCGTAGACCATATGATCCCCAAAGCGGCCCCGCATTTTATCGTAATGAGATGTAAAGCCTATGCAAATCAGATCGTCTTCATCATATTCCTTATCTGGATGATCCAGATGATGGATATCCAAAACACGCTCACCGGACGGAGCAATGGCTTCGATCCCTCTGGAATTGATCAATAGCTGATCGACCTCAACCCGGCGGGATACATCGTAAAAATAACCCGATGGTCTTTCAACGATCAATCCATCCGGCTGCAGCTGCACCAGTTTGACTGTTCCCAAAATTTTTCTATTTTCTCCCATAAAAAACACTCTCCAAGACATTCAGGTTGACTTTAACCTTTCTCAGCAATTTCAAGTATTTTAGATATTTCGAGTTGGATCTCCTGTGATAAAGGATCTGGTTCGTGTTCCAGGAGGATCTTCCTTAATCTCTCTCTGGCCCTTTCTCTAATTTCAAGCGGCGGTTTATCGTCCAGCACCGGTGCTGGATGGGTCAGGGTTGGCAGCCAGATATCCCGGATTTTTGAACGGGTGTGTTTTTGACCCAGATAGTGGCCGCCGGGCCCAACGGATTTGATGACATCCAGAGCAATTTGATCCGAATCGGTTTTGATACCCTCAGCTAATTTCCGATGCGTGTGATAGATCTCATCATCATAAAGGATTTGTTCTGGAACCAATAAGGTTGCCGCCCTGAGGAGGCCCAGCCCCTCCACCAATTCTGCGCCTAATAAGGGGGTAAAAAGAGATGTATATACGCTGTCACGGCCCAGCTGCCAGGAATCCGGGGTGGGACAATCAACGCTGAATGCGCCCGCGAGAGATGGCACATTCCAATCATGAGCAATTTGAACTGCCCCGGCATTACACAAATATTTTTCTGATATCCCCGTAATATAACCCCCTGACCTGGGATCCATCACTGATCCCAATATTGAGTGAAATACAGGCGTCCCAGGATTGACCAGCTGCATCAGTACCATGGCGCTGATAACTTCACTGTTGCCAACAGCCAGGGCTCCTGCCATGGTCGCGGGAGCAGTGGATCCCAGATTAGGCATGGCCATAAATCCAACCGGGACCCCTGCCCTGGCGTAGAGCATAGCTCCTTCAATCCCATCCTTATCCTGGCCAAGAGGGGCAATGGTACAGACCAGGCTGGAGAGGGGTGGATTCCGACGAAGATTATCGGCACTTCCAGCGATTATTTCGCCTATACGCAAAGCGGATTGGGATAACTCTTCGCCGATGATCGTCACGCTTTGAACGTGTTTGGCAGTGTTCTTAAAGCTCGCCTCCAACTCATGTAACGGAGAGCAAGCTCCGCAATCCTGGGCGCTGACAATCGGCCAGTAAAATGATATCGAGGACAGATAATCCGCCACTTTGGCCATCATTGCCACATCCGCTTTTGTTGATGGCCGCTGAATCCCGGTGATGAGATCGATCGTCTCGGTTCCACTTCCGTCGGTGGAGAAATAACTCACAGATCCATCCAGCAGCAGTTCGGTTCCAGGGGTTCTCCCACCGAGGGTATAGGAACGGGGAGCGTAGCTCATAGCCTCAAGTACCAGGTCTGCCGGGATTCTCACAATTTGAGTATCCGGGTCAATATGGGCGCCATGGTCTGAAAAGACCTTCAAAGCCTTTGGGGATGGAAAAAGGATCCCGACCTCTTCCAGAATGGTCAGTGTCGCGGCCCGGATCTCGGCAACTTGCGCCTTTGTCAAGATACTAAACTTTAGATTATTCTCAATCGGTTTGATCTCAGCCATCATCCCTTCCTGCCCGTTTTAAGTCATTATTATCCATGTGGAGCCAGAATTTGGGAGTATATATCTCTAGATCGCAGCCAGGATCTCCTCCCGGTGCTCACCATCGTGCTCGATCATATACTCGATCATTAATGTTAAACTTCCTCGTTCATCTCCCCAGGGAAAAGCCAGCTCATCATTGAACTTTTCTGGCGGGATTTGCTGGACTGCTTCAATAAAATCTTTCCTGGCCTGGTTCCATTCCTGAAGAATCTGCGAGGTTGGAAGTTTTCTTTGTTCTTGTACTTTTTCCTGGTTATAGTCTGTTTCATCCCCAGCCATGCCGGGAATGACATATTCAGAACCTTCTAAAAAGGCTTGAACGGTATGGATCAGCACCCTGTCCCAGGTGGCTATATGGCCAAGAATGTCCCTGATCCTCCAGCCAGTGTCAGCATGGACCACAAGTTCAAGGTTTAATCCCTCGATTGTTTTCTCAAGAGCATGGTGGGTTTCTGTTAATCGTTTGATAAGATCCATTTTTTGTTCAATTGTCATCTAATATTTCCTCCTCTTTTGATCAACCTCACCCGTCTGGGTACAACCAGCCCCAAATAAAAACTTCCGCGGAATGTCCATATGGTTATCCCTATTATACACAAATTATTTCGTTAATATCGCTCCACATGGATATTTCTTTCCTTTTTGGCATTAATTATTCCCTTCTCTTGACATATCGGAATCTATCAAGTATCCTCAAGATAGGTTTGCCTTACTGTCAGGAAACAACCTTTTTGAGGGATATGAATTCACATAAATTAGATGCTCTGGATTGGAAAATCATCCAATTATTGATGGATGATGGACGTTTATCAAGCACTGATATCGCCAGGGCAATAGGAAACACTTCCGCCAGGACAATAACTAACCGCATTGATATATTAACCCGGGAAGGGATTATCGTCATCCGATCCATAGTCAATCCAGAAAAAGTTGGCTACCGCGTGCTGGCTGATGTATTTATCGAAGTCGAGCCAGGAAGTCTACAAGACGTTACTGAAGAATTACAGGCATACCCGCAGATCAGCTACCTCGCCCTTGCGATTGGCGAGATGGACATTCTGATTTCCATCAGGGCCAAAGAACTCGATGAGCTGTATGAATTTGTGATAGAAACTATCGGGAAAATTCCCGGTGTTCGCCATACCAAAACCTTTCCCCTTCCCGCACAGATTAAAGATATAACCTCCTGGCTTCCCCTGGAGGGTATTAATGATAAAGACAAATGATCACAAGCAGGATCATGTCTTTCAGAGGAGCAATTAATGAGCGCTGAAACAAAATCACCAGCAAAGAACAAACCGCTGCCCACGCAGGCCCAGGTAGTGATCATAGGCGGAGGTGTAATTGGCTGCAGCATTGCTTACCATCTCACAAAACTTGGTTGGAAAGATGTGATCTTGCTGGAAAAGGCCCAGTTAACTGCCGGAACCACCTGGCACGCTGCCGGGTTGGTCGTAACGCCAAGTGGAGATGAGCTGAGCGTGGAGCTTTCTACCTACACAGTTGATCTGATCAAGTCCATTGAAAAAGAAACCGGTCAGGCAACTGGTTTCAAAGATATTGGTTATCTTCAATTAGCCTGCACGCCCGATTGGCTGGAAGAAAGGCGTCGGATGGCAGTAGCAGCCCGCAGATTAGGGATCAATTACCAGGAAATCTCCCCCAAAGAAGTCAAAGAAATGTGGCCGCTGGCCAATACTGACGATATCATCGCCGGGTTTTTCACTCCCGAAGACGGCAGGGTGAATCCTGTCGACTTTACCATGGCCCTGGCAAAAGGCGCCCGAATGGGCGGCGCAGAGATTTATGAAGATACCGAAGTGATTGGAATCAATCAAAAGAATGGGTGCGTAACTGGCGTGATCACACCCAGAGGAGAAATCACAGCCGAGATCGTTGTAAACTGCGCTGGTTTGTGGGGGCGAGAAGTTGGGAAAATGGCAGGCGTGAATGTGCCCTTGCAGGCTGCCGAACACTATTACCTGCTAACAGAACCTATCGAGGGCGTCCACCCAGATCTACCGATCATCGAGGACTTTGGCCGCTATTCCTATTTCAGAGAAGAAGTGGGGGGACTCCTGGTTGGATTCTTCGAACCCGTTGCTGGTCCCTGGGCTACCAACGGCATTCCCAAGGATTTCGCATTCGGTGAACTGAAACCCGATTGGGATAGAATGATGCCCTATATTGAGATTGCCATGGAGCGCATCCCTATTTTAAGGGATACCGGTATCCATAAGTTCTTCTGTGGGCCAGAAAGTTTTACACCCGACGGCGGCCCGCTACTGGGCGAGGCTCCAGAATTAAAGAATTTCTTCGTCGCAGCCGGATTGAACTCACTTGGCATTCTGCAGGGCGGCGGGGTTGGGAAAATCATGGCCCAGTGGATCGTGGATGGGTACTGTCCGGTCGAATCCCTGGACATCGACATCGCCCGCTGTTTCAAGTTCCAGGGCAACCAGCACTACCTGACCGATCGAACAGTGGAAACCCTGGGATTGCAGTACCAATTGATCTATCCCAATTTTGCTAATGAAACCGCCAGGGATCTGAGGAAAACTGCCTTGCATGACCGCTTTGCGAAAGCCGGCGCGTTCTTCACCGAAGGAATGGGCTGGGAGATTCCCGACTGGTTTGCACCAGAAGGTAAAGAAGCCAAAATCGAAGCTTACTCCTGGGGTCGGCAGAACTGGTTTGGGTACCTGGCTGAAGAACATAAGGCCTGCCGTGAGGATGTCATCCTGATGGATCTGACCTCAATGTCCAAGATCTTTGTCCAGGGATATGATGCGGAAAAGGTTTTGAATAAGATTTGCACCAACGATGTCGCTGTCCCGGTCGGAAAGGTTGTTTACACCCAATGGCTTAATGAGCGGGGAGGCATGGAGGCTGATCTTACTGTCACGCGCCTGGCAGAAGACAAATATCTCATCATCAGCGCAGGGGATTTCTACACCCACGACATGCTATGGTTGAAGAAATATATACCCGCGGACGCTCACGCCTTTGTCACCGACATGACTTCGGCCTACACATTGCTGAACATCCAGGGTCCCAAATCCCGGGAATTGATCCAAAGGCTCACAACTGCAGATGTCTCTAAAGAGGCTTTCCCTTATATGACAGCCAGGGAGATCGACCTCAAATACGCCAGCGCCCTGGCCCTGCGGGTCACTTTTGAAGGTGAGCTTGGATTTGAGCTTTATATCCCAACTGAGTTTTCTTCTCATGTTTATGACGCGCTGCTGGAAAACAGTGAGGGCCTGGGCTTGCGCCATGCCGGTTTCCAGGCACTCAACTCCTGCCGGATCGAAAAGGCTTACCGGGAATACGGCTATGATATGGATAATCAGGACACCCCCCTTGAAGCCGGCCTTGAATTCACTGTAAAATTCGACAAACCGGGTGGCTTCATAGGAAGGGATGCCCTGCTCCGCCACAAGGAGAGCGGCCCACTAAAATATCGGCTGGTGCAGTTCCTGCTAGAAGATCCAGAACCACTGCTTTACGGCAACGAATTGATCTACCGGGATGGCGTGAATGTGGGATACCTGCAAACTGGCGCCTATGGATTCACGCTAGGCGGCGCGGTCGGCATGGGATTTGTCGAAAATGAAGAAGGAGCCACGAAAGAGTTCATCAACAGCGGTAAATACGAGATCGACATTGCCGGAAATCGCTACCCGGCCAAAGCCTCATTAACGCCCATGTATGATCCAGAAGGAAAGAGGGTTCGGTCCTGACGGATTGAAAACCAACCTCGAATCAAGTTGCTATGCTTATGGTCAATATCACCATCACGCCAGAGGATCAAAATCGAAAAGAGAAAATCTTGGAGATCCATTTGCAGTTGTTTTCCATCCTGCGGGATAAACTTCCTCCTGAATTAAAAGGGCAAACTAAAATCCAATTAGTCGAGGGATCTACCCTCAAAGACCTCCTAATTGAACTTGCAATAGATCGGAGAGTCGCGATCAGCGTGAACGATGTGCAGGAGAGAGACCACTCACGTACCCTCGCAGATGGTGATGAAGTAAAGATATTTACCTCAGTTAGTGGAGGATAAATCCCCGAATCGGGAAAATAATAAGGAGAAATCTTATGGCTCATGGCTATCATGGAAAAATTCTGCATGTTAACCTGACCGCAGGTGAATTTGCTGTCGAAGAACCTGGAGAGGATTTTTACAGAAAATACCTGGGCGGCAGTGCCCTGGCGCTGTATTATCTCTTGAAAGATATGCCGCCGGGGGCGGATCCGTTGGAGCCGGAGAACATCCTTGTCCTGGCTCTCAGCGTTGTAACCGGGGCCAGTATATCTGGCCAGAGCCGGCTGACCGCTGCCGCCAAATCACCCTTAACGGGTGCAATCGGTGATTCTCAAGGAGGAGGGTTCTTTCCCGCTGAACTCAAGAACGCCGGATTTGACGCTGTGGTGATCAAAGGGAAATCTCCCAAACCGGTTTACCTCTGGATTCATGATGGAGAATACGAGCTCCGCGACGCTGCCCATATCTGGGGATCGATCACGGGGGTTGCCGAACAAACCATCCGGGAAGAATTGGGAGACAAAAAGATCGAGGTCATGCAAATTGGACCTGCCGGTGAAAACGCGGTCCGTTTCGCAGGCATCTTCAGCAATTCCAATCGGGCGAATGGCCGGACCGGCATGGGAGCGGTGATGGGATCCAAGAACCTCAAGGCTGTTGCGGTC
>Ga0209834_10001097_pt1 | contig 15455 bp, 12 predicted proteins | sample Mar14236cmmetaG_FD_184134 | JGI IMG/M metagenome (GOLD analysis project Ga0209834, IMG submission 184134) | Marine hydrothermal vent microbial communities from Guaymas Basin, Gulf of California to study Microbial Dark Matter (Phase II) - Marker... ...
AGAAAAAAAGACGGGGCAAGCAAGAAATAGAAAAGTAATAGAAGGAAAAGATCCGGAGATGAAGGAAAGAAACTTCGCCGACGAGTCGGCAGAAGCCAACCAGGGCCTTGGCTCCTTCTCCCAAGAGACGAATTTTTCAGCTTCTCCGGAGACAGGGCTTCCCTCTTTCAACTTTCTGGCCTCTCCCCTCTCCATCCAGGTCTTAATGGATGGAGCTGACGCCAATACGGCCATGATCGCCACCGGCTACTTTTACGGCGTGATTAAAAGATACATGGAAGCCATGCTAGATAAGGAAGGCTTCAAGCTTCCGCTCCAACCCCGGACACTCATTCGCTACAACCCTTCCCTCAACAGCATTCATTACATGGGACCAGGAATTGTGGCCCTTCTCTTGACCCTTACAACCTTGATTCTGACCGCTATTGCCCTCGTGCGAGAAAAAGAACAGCAGACACTAGATACTCTTCTTATTTCCCGCCTGACGCCGGGAGAAATCTTCCTGGGAAAAACTCTGCCCATGGCTCTCATTGGTTTGGTGGAAATGATTCTCGGGATCATCGTCGTTCTTGTCCTCTTCGGGATTCACTTGCGGGGCAACCTGGGTCTGCTTTTTCTGGCAGCTATCTTTTTCCTTTTTTCCATCCTTTCCATCGGGTTTCTCATTTCTTTGGTTAGCCAAAGCCAGCAACAAGCACTTTTTTTTGCTTGGTTTACGATGATTCTCTTCCTGATGCTCTCCGGTCTTCTTACTCCTGTGGAAAACATCCCCTTGGCCTTTCGGTGGCTGGCTGAAATTAACCCTCTTCGTTACTTGGTAAAAATTATCCGGGAAATTTTCCTCAAGGGCAACGACCTGGCTTATTTTTGGAAAGATTTGGTCATCATGGCCGCGATTGGATTGGTGTCTTTTCTTCTTTCTCTCCTGAATTTCCGCCGCTCGGTAGTCAAATGATGGGTAAAAGCTCACCGCCAAAGTGATTATATTTTAAATAATTGCCCCAGCCAATCCGCTTCCTAAATCAAGGGATATAAGTTAACCATTGCTCGTAATTGCTCGTTTTTCCGCCGACGGCCTCTTTATAAGCTTGGGAAAGTTGGGAGGTAATTTTTCCGGTCTGACCATCACCGATAACATAGTCACTCTTGCCCGTTTTCGAAAATGAGTCATCTCTTATCCTGGTCAGGGGAGCTATTTCGGTCGCTGTTCCCGTAAAAAATGCTTCATCAGCAGCAAATAATTCTTCCTTAGTGATTTTCCCAATTTCCACTGGGAAACCCAAATTCTTAGCTATTTCGATAATGCTTTTTTGGGTAATCCCTTCCAAAATGGATTCACCTGCGTCATTAGTCTTGATTACCTTATTCTTGATAATAAAAATATTTTCTCCTGCCCCTTCGGCTATGTTTCCCTCTAAATTCAAGAAAATCCCCTCGTCAAAACCCCGCTTGTGAGCATAGATAGCTCCCATCTGGGATTGAGCATAGAGGCCTCCTACTTTGGCGGAAGTAACTATTTGTGAGTGGTGAAATCTCTTCCAAGGCAAAATTAAGGCCTTGGCCCCTTGCTGGGCGACCTTGTCTCCCAAATAAAGTTCCCATTCCCAGGCGGCAATCACCACTTCCACCAGGCATTCTCTTGGATCTAAAGCTAGGCTACCATAGGAATAAAAGGCCATTGGTCTTATGTAGGCGGAATTCAACTTGTTTTCCTTCACTGTCTCAAGAATAGCCGTTATTACTTCTTCCTTAGAATAAGGCAGTTTCATTTCTAGGACAGAGGCCGAATGAAAAAATCGGTCCACGTGTTCCCTGAGCCTAAAAACACTCGGACCCTTGGAGGTGGGATAGGCTCTTATCCCTTCAAAAACTGACGTTCCATAATGAAGGGCATGAGCCATACTGTGGACAGTGGGCTTCTCCCAGGAACAAAATTTACCCTGGTACCAGAACTTTTTGGCTTTTTTAAAATGCTCTCTATTAAACATCAAAATCCTCCTTAATTAGTCCAGTTTAAGACGTATTCACATACTTTATTTCCTACCTCGGCAGTTGTCTTGCAAGACATCCCCGGGGCAACTACATCCTGAGTTCTGAATCCATCATTTAGGGCCTGCTCTACAGCCTTGAAAATCACCAAGGCTAAGTCCGCCCTACTAAATGAATACTCAAACATCAAGCCCAAGCATAGTATTTGGGCGATTGGATTAGCTATTCCTTTTCCGGCTATATCAGGAGCTGAACCTCCGACCGGCTCATAAAGATTGATTTTTTCTCCGATTGAAGCCGAAGGAAGCAGGCCTAATGAACCAACAAGGGCCGCACTCTCATCGGAAAGAATGTCTCCAAAAAGATTTGAGGTTAAAATCACATCAAATTGGGAGGGATTTAATATCAATTGCATAGCAGCATTATCAACATAAAGATGATTCAACCTTACTTGTGGAAACCCAGGCGCGACTTGACCGACAACTTTCCGCCACAACATCGAACTATGCAATACATTTGCTTTATCAACCGAAGTGACCTTTTTTCTCCTTTTACCGGCAATTTCAAAGGCCAACCTGGCAATTCTTTCTACTTCTTCTACTTTGTACCTCATTGTGTCCAAGGCTTCATGCCCGGTAAAAGCCCGGGGTTGCCCGAAATAAATCCCGCTGGCTAGCTCTCGGACAATCAAAATGTCAATTTTCTTGGCTAAAATTGAATCACAAAGAGGCGACACCTCTTTTAACTTTTCGAATAATACAACCGGGCGAATATTTGCATAAAGTTGGAGAAGCTTTCTCAATTTCAAAAGACCCCCAATCTCCGGCCTTTTCTCTGGAGGCAGGCTATCCCACTTGGGATGTCCAACGCTCCCCAAAAAAACAGCCTCTGCTTCTTGGCAAATATCAATTGTTTCTTCGGGGAGAGGAGTTCCATACTTCTCCATGGCTGATCCACCAATTTCTCCCTGTTTTATTTCAATTTTTAAATCGTACTTTTTCTCCATCACCCGGAGGACTTTTAAAGCTTCGGCCGTTACTTCTGGCCCTATCCCATCTCCTGGCAAAACGGCGATTCTCATCTTGCCCCTCGCAAAATAAAATTGTTAATGTAATTCAGCCAGCCCCCGCTTTTCATTATTTTCTGGATAAATTCCGGAAGAGAAGTAATCTTGAAAATTTCTTTTGTCCTATTATTTCTCACCGCCCCTTTGGTAAAATCCACGGTTATTTCATCTCCCTCGGAAAAGCCATCAATCTGACTAACTTCGGCAATGGGTAAACCAATATTAATGGCATTCCGGAGAAAAATCCGAGAAAAGGATTTAGCCAAAACACATTTTATTCCAGCTCCCTTTATGGCTAACGGCGCATGCTCTCGAGATGAACCTGAACCAAAATTCTCACCGGCCAAGATTATGCTCCCTTTAACGCCAGCTCTTCTTCCAAAGCCCGGGCGGATATCTTCAAAACAATATCTAGCTAATTCCTCCGCCTCTGACGTTACTAGATATCGCCCGGGAATAATCACATCTGTATCTATATTATTCCCAAAAATAAAAACCTTTCCTGTTAATTTCATTGGTCTCCTCCTTAAAAAATCCTTAGATACTTTGTGGACCACATATATATCCCTTCAAAGCGCTAGCAGCAGCAACGGCAGGAGAGGCAAGATAAATTTCACTCCTTGGGTGCCCCATTCTTCCCACGAAATTTCTGTTAGTGGTAGCGACAACTTTTTCTCCCTCGGCCACAACCCCCATATGTCCTCCAAGACAAGGGCCACAGGTAGGGGGAGCTATAACACAGTCGGATTTAACGAAAATTTCAATTAGTCCTTCCTTCAGGGCCTGATAATAAACCTGCTGGCTCCCAGGAATAATTATGCATCTTGTCTTCCTGTAAACCCTGCCTCCCTTTAAGATAGAGGCAGCCATTCTCAAGTCCTCCATCCTCCCATTGGTGCAACTCCCAATTACAACTTGATCAATTTCTATTTTCTCTTTGGCCGCCTCCTGGATGTCTTTCCCTTTGGAGGGTAAATAAGGATAGGCCACTTGGAGATCTAAATCGTCAAGGTTAAGCTTGATTTCTTTAGCGTAGTTAGGAGCTGGATCAGCTATAATTTCCACAGGACGAATACCTCTTTCTTGACAATATTCAACTGTTTTATCATCTACCGGGAAAACTCCAGTTTTAGCCCCGGCTTCAACGGCCATATTACTTATGGTAAATCGAGAATCCATTGAGATTTTTTTAACTCCATCTCCTCCAAATTCTAAAACCTTGTAATTCGCTCCATCCACCCCAATTATTGATAATATTTTTAATACTATATCCTTTCCTGACACATACTCCCGGAGATTACCAACTAGCTCAATCTTTATTGTTTCAGGAACTCTCAACCACACTTGTCCACAAAGAAATACCCCCGCCAGATCCGTTGAGCCAACTCCAACAGCCAAAGCACCGAGAGCTCCGTAGGTACAAGTATGAGAATCTGCCCCTACAACTAAATCTCCAGGTTTAATCAATCCCTCTTCGGGAAGAAGAACATGTTCAATCCCTCCCCGGCCTTCATCAAAAAATTTTTTTATTCCTTGTTCTTGAGCAAAACAGCGAACTAACTTTGATTGTTGGGCTGATTTTATGTCTTTATTAGGAGTGAAGTGATCAAGCACCAAAACAATTTTATCGGGATTGAAAACCTTTCGACCTCCATATTTCTGAAATTCTTTTATGGCGAGAGGGGCTGTTATATCATTACCCAGGCCTACATCCACCTCTAGCAGCAAAAATTCACCTGGTTCAACTTCTCTCCCCAATTTTCTAGCCAAAATTTTTTCAGTGATAGTCATTTCCTTCTTCATTCTTTACCTCTTTCGAGTTAAAATTCGTTTTAAAGTAAAATCGGTTGATGGCATTTATGTAGGCCACTGCGGAAGCTTCCACAATATCAGTCGAGACGCCTCTTCCAAAATAACTTTTGCCCTCTATTTCTAGAATTAAATTTACCTGACCTTGCGCATCCTTACCTCTTCCTATAGCTTGAATTATGTACTCTTTCAGCCTGGGGGTAAGTTTGATCGCCGAATCAATGGCCTGAAACAAAGCCTCGATTGGGCCATCTCCCGTAGAGGCGGAAACAAATTCTTTTCCCTTTTTCCTGATTTTGACTGTCGCCGAAGGGATAATTGACTTTCCGGTGTAAACATAAAAAAAGTCCAAATGATAACCATCTGCTCCCTTGCCTAAAATCGAGGAAACTATGCTGAGGATATCTTCATCATAAACTTCCTTCTTTTTGTCAGCAATTTCAATAAATTTAGCGAAGGCTTTTTCTAACTGTCCCTCTTCCAGGCTAATACCGTACTGTTTGAGCTTGTTCAGAAAAGCATGTCTTCCGGAATGCCTACCCATGACCAAAGTTTCCACTGTCCTGCCAATCGATTCCGGCTTCATTATTTCATACGTTTCTCTTTTATTGATAATACCGTGCTGATGAATGCCTGATTCATGGGAAAAAACATTATCTCCAAAAACTGGCTTATTCCTAGGGATTATTAAGCCGGTTATGTGCTGGAGTAGTTTCGATGTAGGGTATAAGAGCTCCGTCTTGATCCCAGTTTCACAAGACATAATATCCCTTCTGACAGCTAAAGCCATGACGAGCTCTTCAAGAGCACAATTCCCCGCTCTTTCCCCAATGCCATTGACTGTCACCTCCACTTGGGTAGCCCCACTGCGGATAGCCGCAATAGAATTGGCAACAGCAAGTCCAAGATCATTATGACAATGCACAGACAGCACAGAGTTCTTTAATTCGGGAACTCGGTTAATTAATGTCTTAACCAACCTGCCAAACTCATCAGGAATGGCATATCCCACAGTATCAGGGATATTTACAGTAGTCGCTCCATTCTCTATTGCCGTCGTTACCACTTCAACCAAGAAGTCAATTTCTGTTCTGGTGGCATCTTCTGGAGAAAACTCAATGTAATCAAAATACTTCCGGGCATATTCCAGTATTTCAGCGATAGAAATTAAAATTTCTTTTTTTGATTTCTTTAATTTATACTCCCTATGGAGAGGAGAGGTAGCAATAAAAAGGTGGAGGACTCTGTTTTGATTATTTTTCAAGGCCTCGTAGACAGCATCTACATCTTCTCTCACACACCGAGCCAGTCCGGCAATTTTCACCTTTTTCACCTTCTCCCCGATAATTCTTACTGCTTCAAATTGTCCCGGGGAAGAGACAGGAAAACCAGCCTCAATTACATCCACGCCAAGTCTCTCCAGAGCAAGAGCCATCTTGACTTTATGCTCAAACGACATCGAAGCCCCCGGAGATTGTTCCCCATCTCTTAGCGTTGTATCAAAAATTATAATTTTCTTGGCTTTTTTCCCTATTTCTCTCTCCTTTTGCCTCTTCTTATTCATCTAATTAATCCTTTCTTAAGATTGCTCCAGAGGAAGCAGATTGAACTAGAAAAGAGTATCTTTGAAGAACACCAACCGCTTCTTTGACCTTAAATTTCTTAAGTTTTGCATACCTTCTTTCTAGTTCCTTTTCTTCAATCAGAAGATTTAATCTTCTATTTTCGAAATCAATCTCAACTAAATCACCGTCTTGGACCACGGCAATTAAGCCTCCTTCTGCAGCTTCGGGTGAAACGTGGCCTATAACTGCTCCCCTTGAGCCTCCAGAAAATCTTCCATCAGTTATCAGAGCTACATCTTCAATTAGCCCCATCCCGATGATGGCCGAAGTTGGAGACAACATTTCTCTCATCCATTTTCCTTGGCCAGCTTGAGCCGATCAATAAAAACCGCCGGTATCGTACCATTTCCTTTTAAAGCAATTCCCAATACCTCGCTTAACGCGTTCATCGTGTTGGCGGTAAATAAACCCGAACATGAGCCTGCTCCTGGACAATCCGATTCTTCTATTAATTCTAATTCTGATTTTGATATTTTCCCGGCCTTAAATCTCCCGACTGCTTCAAAAACAGAGATGAGATCAATCGCTTCTCCCTTTAAATTTCCTGCCAACATAGGACCGCCACAAACAAGAAGAGAGGGAATGTTTAACCCGCCCATGGCCATCAGCATCCCAGGGGTAATTTTGTCGCAATTTGAAACCAAAACTAATCCATCAAAGGGAAAGGCATGACCCTCAAGCTCAACTGAATCCGCAATTAACTCTCTGGAAGGCAAAGAAAACTTCATTCCCTCATGTCCCATCGCCAGTCCGTCACAGATACCAATAGTAGAAAACTCAAGCGGAGTTCCTCCACCCATATAAACTCCTTTTTTCACGGCTTCCACGATGGAAGAAAGATGAATATGACCAGGGATTATTTCGTTTTCACTGGAAGCTATTCCGACAATTGGTTTTTTCAATTTTTCTTTGGTTAAGCCCATAGCCTTAAGAAGAGACCGGTGAGGAACACAAAGAATACCTTTCTTGACTGAATCACTTCTCATTCCTTTTTCCCTGGACTGTAATTCTGATCTTTTCTCTCTATTTCTGATTCTTCGAGCCAGCGCATCATTTTTCTTAACTTCTTGCCTGTTTCTTCGATAAGATGTCCTTTCTCCGGTTTTCTCATCATGTTGAGAATAGGCGCTCCTATTTTTCTTTCTAGAATCCATTCTTTGGCAAACCTTCCACTTTTATTACCTAAAATATGCTTCTACTCCTGAGGAAACTTTATAAGGGGATTTAAGAATTAAAGGGGATTAGACTAAATCAACACAGGAAAACAAGATGGAAAGGAAAATGGGCTAATTTATGGATTTTCTCTCCCCGATGTCCCTCTCCATAATCGTAATATTCCTAGGTTAAGTAATAATAATTCATCTATGTTAATGTTAAGGATAATTCTCAAATCATTCAGAATTGAATTCTTAGTGGTTGCTCTTTCGAAGGCCATTCCTTCCTCCTTAAAAATGTGTTTGAAGAATTCTGCAAAAAATTTTTCAGCTTGTCAACATTTTTTTTGTTGGGAGAAGCCGGAAGTGCTCCGGTTGTCCCTGGTTGTCCAGACCAAAATTAAATCTTCTTTAACAAATCCATTGTTATTTTCATATATCCAGGTTTCTTGGGAGATAAACCTCCTGCTTGGTCAAAATTGAAAAAAGATCAAAGCATATATTCAGATGAACATCAAAATTTTTATGTTGTAGATCATGGCTCAATGACTATTCATGTCTTTAGGTTATTAATTTTCTAATTCTAACAGTCCTACCAAGGTCTCTAAAATAATAATTTGGAGTTTTGGCAGAATTACATTCTTTTTCTCTTTCAGAAAACCGGGGTAAACTTATCCTTTTGGAAATTTATTGGCCGAACTTCTCTGCCATTTTCCTCTCGAGTAAGAGGATATTCAGATGATTTAAATTTTTCAGCTACCGAAAAGTTGAATCCCTCAAAACTTTCTATAAATAGCTTGAGTTGCTTAGAAGACTAGACGAAAACCCAGTTGGGCTCTCCGAGGCAGGGCATAACCTGCTGGGGCCAAGTAGGCCTCGCTTGCTGCATTAGTTTCGGCAACATAGGAGTAGTAGTCGGCATTAAAGATATTCCACACATCTAAAATTAATTTTAACCTGGCTGTTTTCCAGATTCTAAAGTCTTTTTCTAATCTCAGATCCAAATAGGTCTGGCTAGGAAGTCTTTTACTCCCTCTTGGCTCAGCGGCAATCGTCCGCCGTCCTTGGTTCAGTCGAACCGCTATCGTGCGGTTAAAAGGCCTGCCTTGCTGATGGGCAAAATAGGCGCTGAATACTATTCCATAAGGAAAGATATAGGTTCCACTAAGCTTTAATAGATATTCCCGGTCATAAGTGTCCGGGACTCCCCAATTATTGATCAAACTATTCTTGTCTGAATAGCCTTTGGGATATCGACGTGACCTAGACAAGGTCAAACTCCCATCCAAATGCCAGTTGTGGGAGAGGCGCTTCCTGAAAGCTAGAATCAATGCTTTATAATTCGTTTTATTACCTGGATTGGTGGTCAAATAATAATTTTCCCCGGGATTAGTCTGATTGTAGATCTGAATGATCTGATCTCCATATTCATCATAGTAATCGATAACCTCATATTCTGCCTTCGTATTCAGCGTGCCGATAAAATCTTTTGATTCCTTATAAACACCCGTTAATGAGAGAGAGAAATCAGGGAATACTTCCCTTTCAATTGCTATAGAATACTGGTCAGAATACGGATTCTTCAGATTCCGGTCAAAGCCTCTATCAGCTATGGGATCTATAACCTCCCACAAAATATCGTACTCACCTGTATCCCAGTTGTATTCCCACCAGGATCTCTCGGATTTGGATGGAGCACTAGAATAAAAAGTCCGCAAAAGCATATGGCCATAATATCGACCGTAACTAGCTCTTAATACCGTTTTTCTATCCCCAGTCAATTGGTAAACAATTCCTAGCCTTGGCGACCATGTATCCCATCTGAGAAGATCCATATCCCCCGGAATTTTCTCCCCCGTTGGGTTGGCGTTGGCATCCAGTCTATCAAGCTCGGGGTAGCCGCCTCGGGTATGATCAAATCTGAGACCCAAATTCAAGACTAAACGGTCATTTACAGACCAACTATCATCGAAAAAGGCACTTATTCTATTGGCTTGTCCTGCATATTCTTCAGGCAGCATATAAAACATAAAATAAGGATACTCATACCAATCATAGTAATACCTGTTACTGCAGTAGCCCCATTTCCATCCCGCATAGCTGCGATTGTAAACAACCCCAATTTTGAACTCGTGGTCTCCCTGGAGAAAATCGTCAGCATAATGGGTGATTTTAGCCTGGACTTCATGCTGGTATTGGGGCCACTCACCCCACCAACTATAGTTTCCTGAATACATCCCAGTATAAGCATCATAGTGTAGGGGAGTTATCCTGTCTCCATCTGCAGCTTCCGATATGAGAGTAACCCACCATCCGGCATACTTGAGCTCAAAGATTGTATCTTGACTGAGGACTGAAGTCCAGTTGACACTTGGTAAAGGATTGTGGGAATCTTCAGATCCCACGCACTCATAGGGTGTAAATTCATTAGGACTATCCTCCCATCTGTACCAGTCGAAGTCACATGAAAACATGAGCTTGTTATTTTTACTGATCTGCCAGTCAAACCTCCAGAACATAGTACGGGATTGATATAGGCCAGTTCCATAAGATGGATCTGCTCCTACTTCAGACGATGCATCATCCTGGTACTGGCCGGCAAAAAAGAACCAAAGTTTATCCTTTATTATGGGCCCTCCTAACGTCCCGGTAAGTTCATTATACTTTTTGCGATAGAAAGGAAATTCTTCCTCGGGCGTATTATTTCCTGTTAACTTTTTATGCCGGTAATAAAAATTGAGACTGCCACTAAACTTATTGGAGCCCGATTTGCTGACAATATTAACAACCATACCTTGAAAGTTCCCGTATTCAGCCGGAGCTCCTGAGACAATAACATCCATTTCTTCGATTGAATCGACGTTCGCCCAATACCAGGAACCTGCGTTTTCTGGGCTAGTGGTTTCAATCCCTTGAAAGTAATAGGTATTGGCGGTGGAACTAGATCCTAAGGCCGATTGCCAATTAGCCGAGTGGTCGCCTGACGAGCTGGTAACGCCTGGCGTTGTTCCCACAAAATCGAAGAAACTAAAACGGCGCATAGGCAAGACCTCAATTAATTCTGAGCCGATATTGGTGGAAATTTCTGACTTGGTCACATCTACAGTGGGAGCTTCGGCCGAAACTGTAATGGCTTCCTCTAATGTAGCTTGTGTTAATACTATATCCACAGTAACCGTCCCGCCAATATTTACCTTGAGGTTTGTCCTCTTAGTAGTCTGAAAGCCCTCCAAGGAAACGGTTATCTCATATATTGCAGGCGAAAGGGCTGGAAACCTGAATTTCCCTTCTTCATCAGCTATAACGGAACGCGGACCACCCATAAGTTTCTCACCTGAAAGGATGACTGTGGCTCCTGGCAAAGCTTGTCCTTCCGAGTCTTTGACTGTCCCTCTAATGCTTCCTGTTCTTCTCTGACCATAGCTCAAGGAAACAATTAATAAAAGAACCATAGAAACAGCTAAAAATGAGGCAATTGTTTTTCTCATTCTTCCCTCCCTTCAAATTTTCATATATTAGTTTTTTGCTTATTTTCGATAGAAAGTTTAACTAAAATGAAGAGGTTCCCATCCTCTCTATGGTTTGTTACCGGCGTTACCATCAAGTTTTTCTTTAATAAGATATTCATCTAGAAATGAAGTGGTATAGTATAATCATGCTATATACTTGTATAGGATAGCTATTTTCTATTTCTTTATTTATATGTATATGCTTTTCAGATGTTGGATAAGGAGAATTTAAAGATTTAAAATCCTATAAATACACATGTCGATACACATGTCGTAGCCACCCAAGAAGGCTGATTTACAAAACAGAATCGCGTTCCATAATCCTTTTCTTTTTCGGATCAAGGGGAGAAATATATAAGTAAATTTCAAATAAATTGGGGCACGTCTTCACCTTACACCCTGAGAGTAAGCTCTGAAAAAAAGCCTGAGCAAAACGTCATCTGTTAAGACGAAACTCTATCTACTTGACTTTGGGGCTATTTTGGGGTCCAAAAATCCCGGTTAAGGCGCGTTTTTAGGGCTAAAAAGAGGTTATCTTACTGATAATAATTAAATTACTGAGGCTTGACCCCAGGAATACCAGGTAATTTAGCCGGGCTCAAGAAACAAGATTTTCTGCGCGGTCAGGTGGAATGGCTTATCTTTATTCTGGACGAAAGAGGATACATTCTTCAGATTAAGCAAAGGAAAGTCCTCTGGAGCCAGCTACCGGCAACTCAATTGGTGATTAAATTAAGTCTTTCACCGGGACAGTATAAGCTACGCACCGTGTTTAGAGACATTAAAGCGGGACAGGCGGCCCTCTCCACCACCTGGATAGCTATTCCCCAAAAAGACCAAGTCATCAAGAAAAGCAAGTCGATCTCACCGCCTTGGTAAAGACAGTTACTCTCAAGGAAGAAAATTTGCTGGGAGTTTTCAAAAATAAATCTCAAAAATAAAGTAGAAACTCTTAAGTGGAAAGAAGTAACTAATGTTGTCAAACCATTCACCGAGAATTTGGACCAGCTTCTACCCTTTGACCAAGAAAATATGGGGATTTTGCTTTCTAAAAAGAACTGAGAAGAGAAGAAACAGAAGAAGACATTAAGTCTTTAATAGCGGAGAGCAAATTTATTAAATGAACCATCAATAATATTTACCTTAATTCAAGAAAATAAGAGCTGAAATTTTTTTATATATCTTGACCTCACAAAAGAATTAATTGGGTAAAAAATCTTGACAACTTATTTTTTTTATCTTTTAATTATCATCAAAGGGGTGAGAAAATGAAATTTTTCTCTACCTTTTGGAAATCGTTTTTCTACATTATTATTATTGTTGTTTTAATTATTATTTGTTGAGACAAGAAAAAACCAGAGGAAAATAAATCTAGATTTCTTATTGACAGTCTCAAAATGAAACCAAAAGTCTTGATGGTGATAGTCTTTGGCTCTCTCTTGGCTTTTTCCTTACTCGCTCTTTTCCCGAATGCTTCCGCTTTTTCTCAGGCTGAAGAAATTAAGGTCCTGAAGAAAGTTGGCGAAATAGGGGAAAAATTTGGTGAAGGGGAAGAAGACTATTTCTGGCATATTGATGACCTCTGCTGTGATGACGAGGGCAATCTTTATGTAGCTGATTCCGGCTGGAACAAGATCTTTAAGTTTTCTCCAGAAGGGAAATTCCTTTGCTCATTCGGAAGAGAAGGCCAGGGTCCGGGAGAGTTCATGGGGCAACCAAGAAGGTTTCCGTTAAGTATTACCTATGGAAATGATGGACATTTATACGTTTTTGACAGCGGCAACCAAAGAATTGCCAAATTCACCCTTGAAGGTAATTATCTAGACCAAATTTTTCCTCGTTTTTTCACTTATGACGATTCACTCGTGGCTAACTCGAAAGGAGAGCTTACTGTCATCGCCAAGCAAGGTGAGTTTACCTTGGCAGTTTATAATGAGCAGGGAGAATTAGTTAAAACCATTCTTCCCCGAAAAGAGTTTTATCGCTACCGTTTTTCTCCAGAGCCCCCAGGATTTCCAAGGACAATAATACATCTCAAGTTACGAAAAGCAATCTCCCGAAAGGATCATCTTTATGTGGTTTCTAACCTCTCGCTGGAAATATTCCAATTTGATGAGGATTTTAATCTTGTCAACAAATTTAAAATCAAAAATTCTCGTTTTGAGAATGATTTCAAGAAATCTCTGAAGGAAGCAGTCTCCAAAGGACGATATCGTACAGCCTTTCATGAACTCCTAGTGGATGATAAAGAAAATTTATATCTTTTTTACTTTAATTCCTCATTTAATTGCGAGGAGATGTACCAATTCAGTCCCAATGGCCAATTTAAAAATATAATGTTACTTCCAGAAGAAACACTGGGGACTTACGCCCTTTATCAGGATAAAATATTTGGATGCATTGATAATCATAAAATTGGAATATATTTGAAATAAAGAGGAGACAACAGTGAAAAAATTTATATTTATTTGTCTAGTTATTCTAGTTGGACTGAATTTCTTTTTAACTAACTCCCGGATAATTGCCGAAAACAAACCGTGTTCTCCTGGAATTTACTGCAATACACTGGTGCGCAAAGTCTGTATTGACAACTGTGGAGGACGAAGGAAATGTAAGAATTACACACTACTAGAGTCTTATTGTGAAACTTGCAGTTGCTACTCAAGATGGTTAGTTGAATGCACCACTCCTTGGGATTGGTTTTATTATCATTGCAATGAATTTAAGCAGATCTGCTGTGCTTAAATTTTAAATTAAAAAATTAAAGAAAAAGGAGGGAAAATGTTAAGTTTTAAAAAGAACTATTTACTTATCCCTTTGTTAATTTTGATGTCTATATCTAATTTTTTAATTTCCAAGGCATTTATTCAAAATAACAGCTGCGAAACATCCGAGAGTTTTATATGTCGACAAGAAGCAATTGCTGATTGTTATGATAACTGTGGTGGAGAAGAAAATTGCTCCGGGGTTAGATTTTTAGGGGGAGTATGTTATGCGGGGGTGTGTTGGCAAGATTTTTATTGGGGATGTTCGGATGGAACTTGGGGCATACTTTACGATTGCGTAGCTCCTGAGTTCTATTGCCCATTGAGAAAATAATGATTTATAATTACAACAAAACAATTAAAAAATAAGGGAAAGGAAAAAGCACGGTAAATATTAACTAATTTCTCAGTAAATATATGAGAAAAAGAAGTTTTTTTTATCTTTTAATCATACTGGCACCAATTTTCCTTTTCTTAGGTTTCCAAAAATATCAAGAAGAGGCGTTGGCTATTAACATCTCTGTGCCGGTGCGGGTGTTTGACGGCCAGAATTTCATCGAGAATTTAACCAAGGAGGACTTCCTGGTTTATGAGGATGGAGTACCCCAGCCAATTACCGCCGTTTACTTAATTAAGAAGACCCGAATTATTCACCAAGAAGTGGAAAAACCACGCCAGGCAGAAACTTCCTTCCCCTCACCCAACCTGGCTAGGCGGATTGTCCTTGTCTTTGAGATAAACGAGTTTCTGCCTAAGTGTGAAGAAGCGGTGGACTTTTTAATAAAAGAAGCCCTCCAGCCTCAGGATAAGCTCACGGTTATTACCCCCGTTAGAGCCTATAATTTAAAAGGAGAAGCTTTGCAGCGTCTTTCCCGGGAAGCCATCGCCAGACAACTGAAAGAAAAAATAAGACAGGATATCTGGCGGGTGAATGTTGAGCTACGCAATTTAATTTCTGACTACAAAGCCTTGATGAATTCTCAATGGCGGGCGGGGATAAGCGGCCAGGACATTCTCTATAAAATCAAAAATCTCAAACTTCTAAATGAAAAGCAACTAATCAAATTTGCTGAGGTTTTGAAAAATTTTGACGGCCAAAAATACCTGTTTCTCTTTTACCAGGAAGAAGAGTTACTGATGGAGAAAATCTTTGACGACACCGGCCAGAGTGAATTACAGAAAATGCAATTTATTAAAGACATCCGTTTTGATGTTCAAAAGATCAAACGTCTTTTTGCTGATTGCGGCGTGCATTTCAACTTCTTATTCATCACCAAAGTGAAGTGGTCCAACCAGCTCATGGATGTCACTGAGTTCGCCCCTCAGCAATACGAAAATTTTAAAATAACCGGTGAATTTTTCAGTGTTTTTTATAACCTGGCCAAGGCCACGGGAGGAGTCACCTTAAGTTCCCAGAATCCGGAAGCGGCCTTTAAAAAGGCAGTGGAGGTGGCCGAAAGCTATTACCTCCTTTACTACCGACCACTAAATTACCAGGCTGATGGAAAATTCAGACAAATCAAAGTAGTGGTCCGTAA